>Ga0136633_1000015_pt1 | contig 126441 bp, 134 predicted proteins | sample AntDrymeUQ832206_2_FD_105494 | JGI IMG/M metagenome (GOLD analysis project Ga0136633, IMG submission 105494) | Polar desert sand microbial communities from Dry Valleys, Antarctica - metaG UQ83 (22.06) | ecosystem: Environmental > Terrestrial > Soil > Desert | place: Antarctica: Dry Valley...
CGAATAGATCATCGACAACCCGTCGCCCTGACGGTCGGTGAGACAGGCGCCGACGAGGCGGCCCGGCATCAGTCCGTTCGAGGGCTCCCTGTATTCAACGACATAGCTGGTTACCGGCGTATGTTCCACCATATCCGCATAATCGATCTCGTCCATCGCGGCCATGCCCCCACCGGGGTGGCGCGTGCCGAGGTACTTGCGCAGCAGGTCGAACTGCTCGCCCGTCGCCCACGGGCGGCATTCGGAGGTGATGAGCGACGAATTGCGCTTGAGGTTGCGCTTCTGCGTGGACGACGCGGCGAATTCGCCCACCGGCACCCGTACCGAGACGCAGGCCTGGCAATCGAGGCAGCTGGGCCGGTAGGCGACCGTCTGGCTGCGGCGGAAACCGATACGCCCGAGCGCTTCGTTCAGCTGGTCGGCGTGCGGGCCCTTGAGCTCGGTGAACACCTTGCGCTCGCTGCGGCCCGGCAGATAGGGACACGGCGCGGGGCTCGTCACGAAAAACCGGGGAAAGCGAACGGGGGCCGTCACGGGAGCTGCCAGGTTCCTCATCGCGGGTTGAACGATCGCTTCACTGCGCGCCACCCTTATGCATGGCAGCAAGCCGCGGTAAAACACCTTTAACCATCTATCGCGGTTAACGGAAACTTAGTTTGCACAGTTGCGAAAAAGTTTCCGGTCGGCAGGCTCAGCCCAGCTCGACAAGGGTTACGGTATAGCCATTGGCGCGCAGCGCCGCGACCAGCGCGTCGACCTGCTCCTTGTCGCGCGCTTCGCACTCGATGTCGGTGATCAGGCCCTTGGCCGGCAGCGAGGTGAAGATGCGCTGGTGGTAGATCTCGATGATGTTGACGCCCTTTTCGTCGAACTCCTTCATCACTTTGTAAAGCGCGCCCGGCCGATCCTGTAGCGTGATCCTGAGACGCGCGAGACGCCCCGACCGCGCGAGATCGCGCAGCAGCACGTTGGCCAGCAGCCGCGGATCGATGTTGCCGCCGCACAGCACCAGACCGAGCGTCTTGCCGGCGAACCGTTCAGGGTGCATCAGCACCGCCGCCAGTCCGGCCGCGCCCGCGCCCTCGACCACGGTCTTTTCGATCTGCAGCAGCAAGCTGACCGCGCGTTCGAGCGCGGGCTCATCGACCAGCAGGATTTCGTCGACGCGGCTGGCGATGACGCGCGAGGTGAACTCGCCCGGTTCCTTGACCGCGATGCCCTCGGCCAGGGTATCGCCGCCGCAGGTCATCACGCGCCCGTTGATGCGGGCATACATCGACGGGAACAGCGCCGCCTCGACCCCGACGACCTCGATCGGCCGATCTTGCGCGCAGGCAACGGTCGCCATGCCGCTAATCAGTCCGCCACCGCCGATTGGCACCACCAGGCAATCGATCGCCGGGGCCTCGGCAAGCATCTCGAGCGCGACGGTGCCGGCGCCGGCGGCGACGTGCGGGTCGTCGAACGGATGGACGAATGTCAGGCCTAGCTCCTGTTCGAGCTGACGCGCGTGGGCATAGGCCTCGTCGAAGGTTTCCCCTTCGATCACCACTTTGCCGCCGACGCTCTCGGTCTGCATGACCTTCACGGTCGGCGTGGTGCGCGGCATGACGATCGTCACCGGCACGCCCAGCCGGGTGCCGTGGTAGCTCAGCCCTTGCGAATGGTTGCCTGCCGACGCCGCGATCACTCCGCGCGCGCGCTGTTCCTCGGTCAGCAGCAGCAGCGCGTTGAGCGCGCCGCGCTCCTTATAAGCAGCGGTGAACTGGAGGTTCTCGAATTTGAGCCAAACCTGGGCGCCGACTATCTTCGACAGGGTCTGCGAATGGAGCGTCGGAGTGCGCACCACCGCGCCAGCGATCCGCGCCGCGGCGGCGCGCACATCGTCGATCGTCAGCGGCAGATCGTCTGCGGCACGGGCGGTGGTGGTACTGGCGGTGTTCATGGCCGCGCGCCCTAAGCCAATTGGCCGTCCGGGGAAACCAATCAGATGCCATTTGCTTCGCAGAGAAACTTGCCTAACCCGAAAGCCATGAACCCTTTGAGTCCCATCGCCCTCGCCCTCGCGCTGTTGTCCACTCCTGCTTTGGCCGACACGCTGGTCGACGACGTGCAAGGCATGTCGATCGACCGCGAAGGGCGCGTAACCCGATTCACCGGCATCTGGATCGATGACGATGGGCGGGTCAAGCAGCTGCTCCAGCGCAAGGACAAGCGGCCTCCGCGCACCGATTTCGCGGTCGACGGCAATGGTGCGGTGGTGATCCCCGGCCTGATTGATTCGCACCTCCACGTGACCGACCTGGGGTTCTCCGCGCTGACGCTCGACCTCAGCGAGACCCGCTCGCTGGCCGAAGCGCAGGCGAAGATTCGGGCATACGCAACGCAGTATCCCGAGCGCAAATGGATCGTCGGGCGTGGCTGGAACCAGGAGACTTGGGGGCTCGGCCGGTTTCCGACCGCCGCCGAGCTCGACGCCGCCGTTTCAGACCGGCCAGTCTTGCTCGACCGGGTCGACGGGCACGCGCAATGGGCCAACGCCGCCGCGCTCGTTGCCGCGCGCGTGACCGCGCAGACGGCCGACCCAGCGGGCGGGCGGATCGAACGGTTACCTGGCTCACGCGCGCCCGCGGGCGTACTGGTCGACAACGCCATGGATTTGATGAAGGCCGCGGTCCCTGCCCCGCGTCCCGACGACTACGACCTCGCACTGGCGAAGGCGCAGGAGCTGCTGTTCGCCCGCGGGGTGACTGCCGCCGCCGACATGGGCACGACGATCGAGTCCTGGCAGAGCTTTCGCCGCGCGGGGGACGAGGGCTGGCTAAGGCTGCGGATCATGGCTTACGCCGCGGGGGTGCCGGCGATGGAGCTGATCGGGGGGCCCGGACCCACCCCGTGGCTGTATGCCGACAAGCTGCGGCTCAACGGGGTCAAGCTCTATGTCGACGGCGCGCTCGGTTCGCGCGGGGCATGGCTCAAGGCGCCCTATGCCGACGATCCAAAGAACACCGGTTTGCCGCTGGTCGGCAGTACCCAGCTGCGCAACCTGATGAGCCGCGCCGCGCTCGACAAGTTCCAGGTGGCGGTGCACGCGATCGGCGACCGGGCCAATGCCGAGGTGCTCTCGGCGATTGAAGAACTTTCGGAGACCTACAAGGGGGACCGCCGCTGGCGCATCGAACACGTCCAGATTCTCGATCCGGCGGACATTTCCCGCGTGGCCGGACACGGCACGATCGCATCGATGCAGCCGGTCCACCAGACCTCCGACCGGCTAATGGCGGAGGCCCGGCTGGGACCGAACCGGTTGGGTGGCGCCTATGCCTGGCGCAGCCTCGCCGCGGCCGGCGCGCCGCTGGCGTTCGGCTCGGACGCGCCGGTCGAGGCGCCCGATCCGTTCGCCGGGTTGGCTGCGGCGATCAGCCGTACAGGGCCTGACGGTCAACCGTTCGGCGGGTGGTTGCCCGGGGAGACGCTGGGTCGCGAGGCGGCGCTGGCGGCCTTCACCGCCCAGGGCGCCTATGCCGGCTTCGGCGAAACGCGGTTCGGCGAGTTGAAGCCTGGTCTGCGGGCCGATTTCGTGGTGATCGACCGCGACCCGCTGTTAGTGGCGCCGAACGAGCTGCGCGCCACCCGTATCCTGCAGACCTGGGTCGGCGGCGAACGAGTCTACTTCGCGGGCGCTCCGTCATCGCCCGCGGCGACGCGTTAACTCCGCCGAAAGGAAAGCGCGGGCATTCGCCAATCCGAGAAGGGGCTCAAAATTTCTGGCCGTGCGGGAACCATCATCAATGTGGCTTGTTCGCGTCATGAGGTTTACAAGCACCTTTTACGGATTGTTGCTAATTTGCAGCAATCTGAATTTGAATGGCCAAACGACTGAATTTTTCACTTAAACGCCCAAAAATCAGGGTTGCCCGACTCAAGCGCTTGGCCTAGGGCACCCAACGACATTATAGTACGCGCTTCGAGGAGATATCGAATGAAGTTCCGCAATCTGGCTGCCGCCACCGCAGCGCTCTCACTCTTGGCGGCTCCGGTCGTCGTTCAGGCCGCTCCGCAGCGCGCCGCTGCGTCGACCGAGGAAAGCAGCGAAATGGGCGGACGTAGCGGCTCGTCCTGGATCATCGCGATCCTTGCTTTCGCCGCGATCATCGCCGCGATCATCATCGCGTTGAAGGACGACAACGACCCCGTCAGCCCGTAAGCCTGACGCAAGGTTTGGTTTAAAACGGGGCCGCAAGGCCCCGTTTTTTATGCGCGCAATCAGGCAGGAACCGGCTTGCAAGCCATCCTGTCGGCAAATTGCGGCATCGGCTTGTCATATCCGCTCCCGCGCGCCACGGCCGATCGATGAACGCTTTCGGCGGTCCCTTCGATTCCGCGATGCTAAGCAAGTGGGTTCTCACCCGCGCCCATCCGGGGTGGCTGGAGCTGCGCTATCGCGCCCACGGCGATGACTGGTGCGAGCTCGAACTGCCGTGGCGGGCCGATCTGGTCGGTGACGAGCGGCGGCCCGCGCTTGCCTCTGGCCCGATCATGAGCCTGATGGACATGGCCGCTGGGATGGCGATCTGGGTTACCAACGGAGAGTTCCGTCCGGTCGCCACGCTCGACCTCAGGATCGACTATATCCGCCCATCGCGTGACCGCGCGCCGGTTTTCGGGCGCGTCACGTGCTATCGCCAGACTCGTTCGGCGGCGTTCATCCGGGGCAGCGCCCACGATGGTGATGCGGGCGACCCGGTGGCCGAGGTGTCGGGGGTGTTCATGGTGCTCGATCCGGCGCGGATGCGATGACGGCGCTCCTCACCGCCTATGCGCGCGCGATGGGCATCGCGGTGGCCGACGGCGAGGGACCGGCTGCGCCCGTGCTGACGCTCGATTTCCGCCACGACCTCGAAGGGCGTCCGGGCGCGTGGCACGGCGGGGCGATCGCGGGACTGCTCGAGACCGCCGGCTATGCAGCGCTCCACACGGAACTGGCGGCGCGCGGCCGCGATCCGCTGCTCAAGCCGATCAACATCACCGTCCAGTACCTCTCGACCGGCCGCACCCGCGCGAGCCATGCGCGGGGCCGTGTCGTGCGGCTCGGGCGGCGAAATGCCAACATCGCCGTCGAAGCCTGGCAGGACGATCCTTCCAAGCCGATCGCCAGCGCGGTGATGAATGTGCTGATGGTCGACGCAGTCGACTAGCTAGGCCAACTGGCCGTTACTGTGGCGTGGCTTGCGGTTCGGGCGACGGCTGGCCGGGCTGGATCCTTACGCCATCGCGGCCGATTTCGAGATCGACCGGCAGCCCTTCGATGTCGGTCGACACGGTCACTCCCTCGCCGCCGATCCGCACGCGCGAGCCGTCCTGCCCGAGCGGGAACTCGGCGGTCGGGATGGCGTCGGGCCCGGGCACGTCCATCGGCTCGACCGGGGTACCCGGATCGCCCTGAGCGCCGGGCGGCGGGGCGGGCCGCGGTGCGGCGCGGGTCACCGCCTGGCGCATGAAATCGCGCCAGATGCGCGCCGGCACGCTGCCCCCGGTGACTCCGGCGAGCGGGGTGTTGTCGTCGTTGCCGACCCATACCCCGACGACGAGTTCGCCTGCGTAGCCCACGAACAGCGCGTCGCGGTAATCCTGGCTGGTGCCGGTCTTGCCGAAGGCCGGAACCGACAGCGCCGCGGCGCGCCCGGTCCCGCGATTGACCGCCGCGCGCATCATCTGCTCGATGTCGGAATGGACCCGGCCCGAGAGGCTTTCGTGCCGGCTCCATTCCCACGCCCGCGCGAGCCAGCCCTGGTCGGGCGTGGCGAAGGCGCGCGGGGTGACCGGAAAATCGTTCGCCGCGACGCCGGCGTAGGCCGCGGTCAGGTCGATCAGGGTCATCGTCGAAGTGCCCAGCGCAAGGCTCGGGTCGCCCTCGGCCAGCGGTGCGCGCACGCCGAGGTCGCGCGCGGCGGCGATCACCTTCTCGCTGCCGACGGTCTGCAGCAGGCGCACCGCGGCGACGTTGCTCGAGCGGGCGAATGCCTCCTCCAACGTGATCGAGTCAGAATAATTGCCCGCGGCGTTCTTCGGACGATAACTGCCGCTGGTGATTGCGCGGTTGTCGATCCGGTCGTCCGGCGACATCCCGCCGCGCAGCGCGGCGAGCCAGACGAACAGCTTGAAGGTCGATCCCGGCTGGCGGCGCGCCTGGGTGGCGCGGTTGAACGGCGACCGGGCATAGTCCTTGCCGCCGATCATCGCGACAACCTCGCCATTGGGCCGCATCGCCACCAGCGCTACCTGCGCCCGGCCCGACACTTGCGCGGTCACCCGCCGCGCGATCGCCTGGAGCCGCGAATCGAGCGTGGTGGTGAGCGTCTGCCCGCCGTACCCTGCTTCGGCCAGCTGGCGACCCTGCGGCAGCGCCCAGTCGGCGAAGTAGGTGCCTGTCGGCAGGCTCTCGTCGGGACGGACGTCGAGCGGCGGCGGGCGTATCCGCCGCGCCTCGGCCTCGGTCAGATAGCCGGCAGCGACCATCGACCCGACGACCAGCCGCATGCGCTTGGCGGCGCGGTCGTAATGCTTGGTCGGGGCGAAGCGCGAGGGCGCCTGAACCAGCCCCGCGAGCATTGCCGCCTGATCGGGCTTCAATCGCTCGGGCTGGCGGTAGAAGTAGTGGAGGCTGGCGGCGCGCAGGCCATATACATTGTCGCCGAAATAGGCGTTCGACAGGTAGCGTTCGAGGATTTCCTCCTTGGTCAGCCACGCCTCCAGCCAGAAGGCGATCAACATCTCGCGCGCCTTGCGGGTCAGCGTCTGCTCGGGAGTGAGGAAGGTGAACTTGGCGAGTTGCTGGGTGATCGTGCTGCCGCCGCCGTATCCCGTCCAGGCCGCCCGTGCCATTCCGCGCGGATCGATACCCCAGTGTTCGTGAAAGCGGCGATCCTCGATCGCCAGGAACGCCTGGGTCACATGATCTGGCAACCTTTCCACCTCGACCGGCTTGTCGATCACCGCCCCGTTGCGCGCGATCGGGGTTCCGTCCGCCGCCAGCAGTGTTAGTTGTGGCGGGGCGATTGGTTGGAGCGACTTCGACAACGGCGCGGTCACCGCCAGCCAGGCGACAATCAGGATGAGCAACGCCACCAGCGCGGCGAGCCCGCGAACGATCCACCAGCGCTTGCGGCGGCCGAGCCAGATCTGCTTCTGCGGCTCGAGCTCGCCGACCCGCCGGTCCCAGTCGTCGAACCGGTCGGCGACCGAGGGCACGTCGCCATACGCCTCGTGCAGTGCATAATACCCGGAATGCGGGCGCGGCTCGGCTGCCGGCTTTGGTCGGGACCAGAGATCGCGCAAACCCATCGGAACTGTATTATCAGGTCAACACAGCCGTGCCTAGAGCGGCCGGCTCAGTTCTTCCCGACGACGCTTTCGGGCAGGTCGATGCCGAACACGCGCTGGTAATATTCGGCCACGATCACCCGCTCCGCCTCGTCGCACTTGTTAAGGAAGGTCAGGCGGAAGCCGAACCCGACATCGCCAAAGATCGCCGCGTTCTGCGCCCAGGTTATCACCGTGCGGGGGCTCATCACTGTCGATATGTCGCCGCCGATAAAGCCCTGGCGGGTCATGTCGGCGACCTTGACCATGTCGGCGATGACCTTGGCGTCGGTTTCCGGGCTCTTGGAGGCGACGATCGCCTGCTCTGTCTTGGCCGGCAGGTAGTTGAGCGCGACGACCATGTTCCAGCGGTCCATCTGGCCCTGATTGATCGCCTGGGTGCCGTGATAGAGCCCGGATGTGTCGCCGAGACCGACCGTATTGGCGGTGGAGAACAGCCGGAAGTGCGGATCGGGGCGGATCACGCGGTTCTGGTCGAGCAGGGTCAGCTTGCCCTGCTGTTCGAGCACGCGCTGGATGACAAACATCACGTCGGGCCGGCCGGCGTCATATTCGTCGAACACCAGCGCCACCGGGTGCTGCAATGCCCACGGCAGCAGGCCTTCGCGAAACTCCGTCACCTGGAGCCCGTCGCGCAGCACGATCGCGTCGCGCCCGACGAGATCGATACGGCTGATGTGCGCATCGAGGTTGATGCGGATCGTCGGCCAGTTGAGCCGCGCGGCGACCTGTTCGATGTGGGTCGACTTGCCGGTGCCGTGATAGCCCTGGACCATCACCCGGCGGTTGTGCGCGAAGCCCGCGAGGATGGCGAGCGTGGTGTCGGGGTCGAAGACGTAGCTGTCGTCGATATCGGGCACGCGCGCGTCGGCGCGCGAGAACGCGGGAACCTGCCAGTCGACGTCGACCCCGAAGGTCTCGCGGGCGCTCACGGTGGTATCCGGAGCGGCGAGCAAGGTGCGCTGGGCGGTCTCGAGGTGGTCGGTCATATCGTTCATCGCGCCGGCACGCCTATACGCGGGGGGCGGCCCTCGCAAGCGTCCTTGCGAGCAACTTAATGCAAGGCCATTGATGGCCGATGGCTCTCCCCCGCGCTTCCGAATTCGTCCGCCGGCGGCTGGTCGGCCGCGTTCTGTCGGTGTTCAACGACGTGGCGGCGGACGAGAAGCGGGTAGTGATTTCGGATCAGGCGATGTTCGAGCGCGATTCGCCCATTCGCATGGTCCATTCGGGTGTCATCTCGATGGGAGTGGGCGGGATCGTCTCGCTGTTATTGCAGATGCTTCATCCCGACGCGTTGCAAGGCGTGCTCGACCACTCTGACTTCCGCGCCGACATGCACGGCCGCTTGCGCCGGACTTCGCGGTTCATCGCGGTCACCACCTTCTCCCATCGGGACGAGGCCATGGCGGCGATTGATCGGGTCAATCGAATCCACGCGAAGGTAAGCGGTGTGCTGCCTGATGGCACACCCTACTCCGCGCGCAACCCACGCACGCTGGCCTGGGTCCACCTCGCCGAAGCGACCAGCTTCCTGTGCGCCTATCTGGCCTATGTTAAACCGCAGATGCCCGAGGCCGAGCAGGACGAATATTTCCGCCAGTTCGCGGTCATCGCCCGCGCTCTGGGGGCGGACCCGGTGCCGAAAACTCGCGCGGAGGCCGATTCGCTCGTCTACGATCTGCGGTGCGACCTTGCCGGGGGGAGCGCAGCTCGAGACATCGCGCGGCTGGTGCTCAATCAACGACCGCAAGGCGTACCCATCATCGCCCAGCGCGCCATGGCGACCGCAGCGATCGACCTGCTGCCCTCCTATGCGCGCGCCATGCTTGGGCTCACCCGGCCTGGAGCGCGAGTCGTGCCTGCGCGCCTGGCAACCAGGGCAATGTCCGACGCGCTGCGTTGGGCGTTCCGACAGTAACCAGCCACGGATCGTCGCAAGACTCTTGCACTCATACCGACCGGTCGGTATGTTTTCGCCCGTGATACCGAATCGCTCGTTTCGTCCTCCCGCCACTAACGCCCGCGAGCGTTTGCTTGAAGCTGCGCTCAAGCTCGTCCGCACCCGCGGGTTCGCCGGCACCTCGATCGACGACCTATGCCGCGAAGCCGGGGTCTCCAAGGGCGCGTTCTTCCATCACTTCGCCTCCAAGGACGATCTCGGCGTCAAGCTGGCCGATTACTGGAGTTCGAGCACCGCGGGCTTTTTCGCCGATGCCCCCTACCGAGCCGAAACCGACGCGCTGACCCGCATCATCGGCTATCTCAATCTGAGGATCGCGTTGATCGGCGGGCCGGCCGAAAGCTTCAGCTGCGTTGCCGGAACCATGGTGCAGGAAGGGTTCCGCAGCAGCGATACGATCCGCGCCGCCTGCCGCGACAGCATCATCGGCAACGCACAATTGTTCGAGGACGACTTCCGCGAGGCGATCGAAAGCCGCGGCATCGATGCGGATCCGGCGAGCCTGGCGCGGCACATGCAGGCAGTGATCCAGGGCGCCTTCATCCTCGCCAAGACCCAGGATGACGAGCGGGCGGCCGAGGCGATCGCGCGCGAAAGCCTGGAGCATTTGAAACGCTACCTGACCCTACTTTTCCGCGTGGAGCAGCCGTCATGACCCGCAAGATTTTCGTCAACCTGCCAGTCGCCGATCTCCCGCGCGCAGAGGCCTTCTACGGAGCGCTCGGGTTCGAGAAGAATCCCAAGTTCTCGAACGATACCGGCGCGTGCATGGTTTGGTCGGAGACGATCTTCGTGATGCTGCTGACTCACGCCAAGTGGCGGCAGTTCACCGAACGGCCGATCCCCGACAGCGGATCGAACGAAGTGATGCTGGCGATCGGCTTCGACAGCAAGGCGGAGGTCGATCGCATTACCGAAGCGGCGCGCGCGAACGGCGGCACCGCCGACATCAATCCGAAACAGGACCATGGCTTCATGTACGGGCGCGACTTCCTCGACCTCGACGGGCACATCTGGGAAGCCTTCTGGATGGACCCGGCGATGGCCGCGGGCGGCGCGCACGAAGCTGCCGAACGCACTTCTTGACGCGAAGGAGCATCGCGATGCCGCTCGATCCCGCCGCTACCACAGTCGTTTCGGCGATGCGCAACGTGCCCAATTTTGCTCACGGGCTGGTGCGTGACTTGCGGGTGCGCTGGGCGCTCGAGGAGGTCGGGCGAACCTATCGCACCGAGCTCTACGAAGGCATGCAACCGCGTCCGGCTGAATACCGCGAATGGCAGCCGTTCGGGCAGATTCCGGCGTTCGACGACGGAACCGTGCGACTGTTCGAGACCGGGGGCGATCCTGTTGTACCTAGGCGAGCAGGACGAGCGCCTGTTGCCGCGTGACGAGCAGGCCAGATGGACCGCCACCGCGTGGCTGATCGCGGCGCTCAACAGCGTCGAGCCAATGGCGATGCAAATCGTCAGCCTCGACGTGTTCAATTCGCAAGCCGGGTGGGCCCGGGCAGCGCGCCCCTCAGCGGTCGAATTCGCTTGCCAACGGCTGACGAGCCTTTCGAATGCTTTGGGGGACAAGGACTGGCTGGCGGACCGGTTCTCGGTCGCCGACGTGATGATGGTGACGGTGCTGCGAAACTTGCGTCCACACCGACATCGTCGCGGGCTTTGCCAACCTCGCCGCCTATCAGGCGCGCGGCGAAGCCCGAACCGCCTTTCAACAGGCGCTTGCCAATCAGGCGGCCGATCTCGGCCCGCCGGTCAAACCAGGAGACGACCGATGACTTATCTCGACGGCTTCGTGATCGCGGTGCCGACCGCGAACAAGGACAAGTTCATCGCCCATGCGAACAAGGGCGACAGCGTGTTCCAGGATTTCGGCGCCACGCGCGTGGTCGAAAGCTGGGGTGCCGACGTGAAGCCGGGCGACACCACCGATTTCCAGGGCGCGGTGGACGCGAAGGACGACGAGACGGTCGTCTTCAGCTGGATCGAGTGGCCCGACAAGGCCACCCGCGACGCGGGCATGGGCAAGATGATGAACCCCGGCTTCAAGGACCCGCGTATGGACCCTGAAACCAACCCCATGCCGTTCGACGGCAAGCGGATGATCTACGGCGGGTTCGAGCCGATCGTCAGCCACGGACAGGCATCCGATGGAGACTATGTCCAGGGCTTCATCATCCCGGTCCCGGAGAGTCGGCGCGAGGATTATCGCAAAATGGCCGATGACGCCTGGGACATATTCAAGCGATATGGCGCGACCAGCGTGGTCGAGGCTTGGGGCGACGACGTGTCGCAGGGCAAGCAGACCGACTTCTACCGCGCGGTCAAGGCGGAGCCCGGCGAGAAGGTCGTGTTTTCTTACATGACCTGGCCGTCACGCGAGGTCTGCGACGCGGCCGCAGAGAAGATGCAAAACGATCCGGCGATGAAAATGCTCGACGACATGCCGTTCGACCCCAAGCGCATGGTCTACGCCGGGTTCGAACCGGTCGTAGTGCTCGGCGGCAAGTGAGATTGGAGAAACGCGCATGACGACCCGCAAGAACACCGTGTGCCTGTGGTACGACGGCGACGCGAAGGAAGCCGCCCGGTTCTATGCCTCGGTCTTCCCCGACAGCCGGGTGACCGCCGTCCACACCGCGCCAGGCGATTACCCCAGCGGCAAGAAGGGCGACGAGCTGACGGTCGAATTCACCGTCTGCGGCGTGCCCTGCACCGGCCTCAACGGCGGCCCGGCGTTCCCGCAGACCGAGGCTTTCAGTTTCCAGATCATGACCGAGGACCAGGAAGAGACCGACCGCTATTGGAATGCGATCGTCGGCAACGGCGGGGCCGAAAGCATGTGCGGCTGGTGCAAGGACAAGTGGGGCCTCAACTGGCAGATCACCCCGCGCACGCTGACCGAGGCGATGGCCAGGGGCGGCGACGAAGCCAAGCGTGCGTTCGACGCGATGATGACGATGCGCAAGATCGACGTCGCCGCGATCGACGCCGCGCGGGCGGGCGCAAGCTGATGGCGCGCAAGATCACCGGCGCGGCCTTCCTGTCGCTCGATGGCGTGATGCAGGCGCCGGGCGGGCCGACCGAAGACCCAACCGGCGGATTCGAGGAAGGGGGCTGGCTGTTCAAGATCTGGGATCCGGGGATCGAGGAGACGCTCGGCTTGTTGTTCTCGGGCGAATACGATCTGCTGCTGGGCCGCCGCACCTACGATATCTTCGCTGCCTTCTGGCCCTATGCAGAAGGCGACAACAAGCCGATGAGCGAGGCCTTTGATCGCGCGAACAAGTACGTCCTCACCCGCGGCGACCAGCCGTTCGAATGGCGGAACAGCCATCGCCTGCGCGGTGTGGAGGATGTCGCGGCGGTCAAGCAAGGCCCAGGGTCCGACATGATCATCCAGGGTTCGAGCACGATCTATCCCGTGCTGCTGGCCGCGGGTTTGATCGACACGCTCATAACCATGACGTTCCCAGTGACCCTTGGGCGCGGCAAGCGATTGTTCGGCGAAGGGACGCCGGTCGAGCGGCTCGAGATGACCGATCACCGGGTGACCGGCAACGGCACGGTGATCGCGACCTATGCGCCCGGCGGCACGCTGCCGCCCTACCCTCCCGAAGGCCCGATCCCCTCGACCAGCGAGCGCGAGGTGGAACGCCAGCGGAAGTTGGCGGCCGGCACATGGTGAACACGCTGGCGCTCTACGGGCATCCATTCTCTTCCTACACCTGGAAGGCGCTTATTCCACTCTACGCCAACGCGACTCCGTTCGAGTTTCGCGAAGTCGGGCCGGACCACCCAGCAAGTGGGGCGTTTGTTTCCGAGGCGCATCCGGCGGGCAAGTTTCCGGTCCTGAGCGACGGCGACACAGTGGTTATCGAAGCGACCGCGATCGTCGAGTATCTCGCAGTCCATCACCCCGGCGCGGCCCCGCTGATCCCCGCCGATCCCGGCGCGGCGGTTATCGCGCGCATGATAGACCGGGTGTTCGACAACTATGTAATGGCGAACGTGCAGCGGGTCGTCAGCGCCTATATTGCCAATGGCGCCAACCCCGACCCGGTGGAGATTGAGGGCGGCAAGCAGGAACTGCTCCGCGCCTATCGCTGGCTCGAACGCTGGCTGGAGCGGAACGCGCCGCCCCCGCATGTCAGCCTGGTCACATGTGCCGCTGCGCCGTCGCTATTCTACGCCGACTGGGTCGAGCGCATTCCCGCCGACTGCCCGCGGCTCGCCGGCTTGCGCGCCGAGCTCCTCGCCCTTGCGGCAGTCGCGCGCTGCGTGGACGACGCGCGCCCGTTCCGCCATTATTTCCCGCTCGGCGCGCCCGACCGCGATTGACGCCCGCCGTCGTTCTTGTAATGTTCTACCACCGGGGAGAATCGAGATGGCCGAATACACCTTCTACACAAATCCGATGAGCCGCGGGCAGATCGCCCGCTGGGCGCTGCACGAAGCAGGCGCCGACTACGCGCAGGTGCTGGTCGACTGGCAGGCCAAGCCCGACGCGTTCCTCGCCGCCAACCCGATGGGCAAGGTGCCGACGCTGGTCCACCATCACGGCGGCCATGATCATGTCGTGACCGAGGGCGCCGCGATCTGTCACTACCTGGCTGAAATGAACGCGCCCGGCCTGCTCCCCGGCGCGCATGAAAAGGCGAGCTATTTCCGCTGGCTGTTCTTCGCCGCCGGTCCGGTCGAACAGGCGGTGTTAGGCAAGAGCATGGGCTGGGAGGTTCCCGCCGACCGCGAAGGCATGGCGGGTTTCGGCAATTTCGACCGGACGATCGACGCGCTCGACGGCTGGCTGGCGGGGCGCGACTACGTCTGCGGGACGCGCTTCACGATGGCCGACGTCTATGTCGGCAGCCAGGTCGATTGGGGCCTCCAGTTCGGCTCGATCCCCGCCCGCTCCGCGTTCGAAGCTTATGTCAAACGGCTGCGCGAGCGCGAGGCGTACAAAGCGGCCAAGGCGATCGACGGCAAGCTGATCGCAGAGGCGCAGTCCCAAGGCTGACAGGCCGGCTAATCCAGCGCCGCGCTCTTGCGGAGCAGTTGGTAGGCTTCGACCACCCGCGTAAGGCGCGCCTCGTGGCTCCGGTCGCCACCGTTGCGGTCGGGATGGTAGCGGCGAACGAGCTGGGTGTAGCGCTGGCGCAGCGCGCGCAAGTCGATATCGGCCGCGAGGTTCATCGTCTCCAGCGCCTTGCGCTCACGCGCCGTAAAGCGCCAGGCGTGCGCCCTGCCCTGCGCGCGGCGGCGGATTTCGCTCGCGCGCGCGCCGATCGCCTCGAGCGGATGGTCGAAATCGGCCCAGCGCGGCACGCCGCCGGCTCCGGCATCTGCGCGAAAGGCACGCGTGGTGCTCGAATTGGCCCATCCCGCCGCGGGATGCTGCGCGGCGACGATCTGGTCGGCGCTCATTCCGGCGAACCAGTCGTAGCCGGCGTTGAATTGGCGCACGTGCTCGAGGCAGAACCACAGGCTGTCGCCCGGTCCGTCGAAAGTAGCCGAGTGGGCCCCGGGCGCGCGAAATTCGCCTGCTTCCGGGCAACCCGGCCTTTGACACGTCTGCCCGCCGCCTTCGACACGGCCATGAAATTTGAACCGCTTCACCGTTTGTACTTGGCGTGAGCCATGGAGGTTTGCAATGCAGGGAAAATGCAGCCAGCGCACACCACCCGCCCGGTCGGCAACCGCCAGATCCATTTGATCGACGGAGCCTTCGACGAAGGCTTCGTGGCGATGTGCAACACCTGGCTGGACCGCATCCCGTATCATCGCGCGGATTACGATGCCGAAGGGGTCCGTGACTATCTGCACTTCAAAATCGAGATTCCGCAGACCGAGCTGGCCGCCAACCCGGTCACGCGAATGCTCGAGACGATTGTCCGCCGGGAAGTCGCCGATATTTACGGCCACCTTTTCCCGGAACTACAACGGGTGCACGTGAACCTGGCGCCTTATGGCGATCATTTCACGGCCCACATCGATAGCGCACAGGGCGTTACCGCGATCTACTTCGCCAACCGCGAGTGGCGTGACGAATGGCAGGGGGAAACACTGTTCTACGCGGAAGGCGAGCCGGTTGCCGCGGTCGCGCCGCGCCCAGGCAGACTGGCGCTGCTGCCGGCCGATATGGTCCACCGGGTTGGCGCGCCCTCGCGTCTGTTCGCCGGCGCGCGGCTGACCGTCGCGTTCAAGTTCACCACTCGGGAGAAGCCGGAATGAGGGGCGGAATCGCACAGGAGATCGCCGATCTGCTCACCGCTGCATTCGCGCCGGGCCGGCTGCAGGTGATCAACGACAGCGCGCAGCACCGCGGCCATATGGGCGACGACGGCAGCGGCGAATCGCACTTCACCGTGGTGGTCGAAAGCGCGGCGTTCGCGGGCAAGTCGCGGGTCGAGCGCCAGCGCATGGTCAACGCCGCGCTCGGCGACATCCCAGGCGGCCGCGTCCACGCGCTGGCGATCCGCGCGTTCGCGCCCGAGGACCGGCCTTGAGCGTCGAGCAGACTATACAGCCGATCACCCACGACCTCGGTCAGTTCCAGGTCCGCCGCGTGCTGCCGAGCCGCGGGCGGACGATGGTCAGGCCGTTCATCTTCGTCGACGAGTTCGGCCCGGCGCAGCTCGACATCGGCGTGGGGATGGACGTGCGCCCGCACCCGCACATCAACCTCGCCACCGTGACCTGGCTGTTTGAAGGCGCGATCGACCATGGCGACAGCCTCGGCACTTGCGCCACGATCCGCCCCGGCCAGGTCAACCGATGACCGCGGGGCCCGGCATCGTCCATTCGGAACGCAGCCCGCAGGCCGAGCGCGACGGCGGCGGCCGGCTCTACGGCATGCAGACCTGGCTCGCCCTGCCCGACGGCGCGGAAGAGATCGAACCGGCGTTCGAGGCGCGGACCGAGCTGCCGGTGGTCGAGGATGGGTGCGCCCGCGCCACTGTGATCATGGGCGAACTGTGGGGCGTACGCGCGCCGACCACCACGCACGCCGCGACGATCTATGCTGAGATCGCGCTCGCCCCCGGCGGCGCGCTGCCGATCGATCCCGGGGCCGACGAACGCGCGGTCATGCTGGTCGGCGGCGAAGCGTCGATCGGTGGCCAGCCGCTCGAACCCTATGTCCTGACGGTGCTCGCGCCCGGCGCGGCGATGCAACTGACCTCGCAAAGCGGCGGCCGGGTTATGCTGCTTGGCGGCGAGGCATTCGCCAGCAAGCGCCACGTGTGGTGGAACTTCGTCAGCTCCAGCCGCGAACGGATCAACCAGGCCAAAAACGACTGGCGCGCGGGGAACTTCCCGCTGGTGCCGGGAGACAGCGACGAATTCATCCCCATTCCCGACCAACCCAACCCGGTGAGCTATCCATGAGCAATACAGGACAAGTCGTCTGGATCACCGGCGCGTCGAGCGGCATCGGGGCGGCCTTGGCCCGCCAGTGGGCCGCGCGCGGGGGACACGTGGTGCTGTCGGGACGCGACGAAGCGCGGCTGGCCGAAGTGGCGGCCGGATTGCCGACCGAAGCGCTGATCCTGCCGTTCGACGTGCGCGACGATCTGGCGCTCGCTGCCGCGACCGGGCGCGCGCTCGGCTGGAAGGGCGGCATTGACCTGGCGGTCGCCAACGCGGGTATCTCGCAACGTTCGACCGCGCTCGAGACGAGCATGGCGGTCTATCGCCAGATCATCGAGATCGACCTGGTCGCCCAGATCGCCTTCGCTCAAGGGCTGCTCGGGCCGATGAGCGGGCGCGGGAGCGGGGCACTGGCGTTCATCTCGTCGATCGCGGGCAAGGTCGGCGTGCCTCTGCGCACCGCCTACTGCGCGGCCAAGTTCGGGCTCGCCGGCTATGCCGACGCGCTGCGCGCCGAGCTGTCGCAGAGCGGGGTCTCGGTCCACGCGATCTATCCGGGATCGATCCGCACCGATGTCAGCCGTAATGCCTTGACCGCCGACGGGTCCGCGCGCGGGCGCAGTGACAAGGCGATCGACGAAGGCATCGACCCCGATGAGGCGGCGTCGACCATGCTCGACGCGATCGCCGCGGGCCAGCGCGAGATTATCGTCGCGCGGAGTGGCGAACTGGCGATGGGCGAAGCGCGCCGCACTCCCGACGCGCTGTTCGACCAGGTCGCCGCGATGGTCGCCGCGGGCTACATCGAACGGCTGAAGGGAGCAGACGCATGAACCGGGTCACACTCGCCAGCGGGATCGCGCTTGATACGGTCGACGAAGGCCCCGCCGATGCGCCCGCGCTGATCTTTCTCCACGGCTTTCCCGAAAGCCACCGCACCTGGCGCAATCAGGTGGCGCACTTTTCCGGCCGCTATCGCTGTATCGCGCCCGACCAGCGCGGCTATCGCGGAAGCTCGAAGCCGCCGGAGGTGTCCGACTACACCCCCGACAAGCTGATCGGCGACGTGTTCCAGTTGGCCGACGCGCTCGAGATCGACCGGTTCACGATCCTCGGTCATGACTGGGGCGGCGCGATCGCCTGGGGGACGGCGATTGCCGGTCAGATGAACGGGCGCGTGACCCGCGCGGTGATCGCCAACGCGCCGCACCCGGCGATCTTTCAGAAGCTGCTCTACACCAACCAGCATCAGCGCACTTCGAGCCAGTATATGCGCGGCTTTCGCGATCCCAAGAACGACGCATTGGTGCGCGAGCAGGGGCTCGGCGGCTTACTGATGCAGGAAATCAAATGGGACAGCGCAGACACGATGGAGCCCGACGAGCGCGCCGCGCTGCTGCGGGACTGGCAGGACCGCGATGCGGCGTTTGCGATGCTCAACTGGTACCGCGCCAGCCCGATCGACATCCCGCCGCTCGATGCGCCCTACGAACTACCCGCGGGGTGGACGCCGCCGCAACTGCCCAACCTGACCATTCCGACGCTGGTGATCTGGGGCATGGACGACCTCGCGCTGCCGCCCGAGAACCTCGAGGGACTGGACGCGATCATCGACGACCTGACGGTGGCCGAAGTCGTTGGAAGCGGACATTTCGTGCCGTGGGAAGCGCCGGGGGACGTCAACGCGGCGATTGAGGAATTTTTGAACCGGACATCCGCAAACTAAACCTGCCAGAAAATCGGGAGCACCCATGGCCGACGACCGCGACGTCACCAAAACCTACTCCACCAATCAAAACATCGCCAAGCTCGAACGCTTGATCGACAGCCTTCGTGCCGGCGAGAGCTTCGAAATTCAGGTGGACAACAAGCGCATCCGGGTTCCGGCGGATGCCGAGTTTTCGATCGAGCACGAACGCGACGGTGACGCGGAAGAGCTTGAGTTCCAGTTCCGCTGGAGGCGGAAGGACTAGCTGGCGAGGTTCAACTTCCCTGCCACCTGATCCATGCCCCATGGGGGTGCGCTTCGCCGAGCCGAACGCCGTCCTCTCCGTCCGGCCAATAGCGCACCACCAGTTCATGCCGGTGAGTCTCGCGGTTGGCCTCGAGTGCGATCCACGCCAGCGAGCGATCGACCGTCGCTCGCGCGCCCGCCGCCTCCACCGCCGCGGTGACGCGCGCTTGCTGCTCCTTGGGCACGTATTGCCAGACGATCGAGTGCATCAGTACCCGGGTGGTGCCGGGTTCCTGCGGCCGCGCCAATTCATCCTCGACGAACTCGGCGGCGTTCATCCGCACCAGGTCCGGCGCCTGCACCTTCACAGCACCGATCGCCGCCTCCATCCGCTCGAAGCGTACCGCGTGCTCGGGCCAGATATAGGCCTTCAGGCGCAGCGCCTGCGCCGCATCGGCGAGGTCGACGGGGGCGACATCGCACCCCCGTAGCGACACGATCTCGATCGCGCGGTCCGGCGGCGGGTTGCCGTGCCATTCGGGGGCGAACGACATGACCGGCGCGGTCGGTCCCACGTTCACTCCGCCCAGATCGTAGGCATAGCGGTCGATCATCAGGTTGATTCCCGCCGACGAACCGATCTCGCGGCACTCAAAGCGAGGCGGCAGTCCGCGCTCGGCCAGCCACAGCATCGCGGCGATAAAGTTCGACGAGCGGCCCGCCTCGTTGGTCTGCGGCGGCCCATCGAGCCACGGCAGCAGTGCGGCTTCGTGCCGGGCGATCGCGGCGCGGACCAGCGCTAGATCGTCGGCCGCTTCCTCCCGGTAGAGGGCGCCGAGCGCCGGCTCCGCCCCGGCCAGATGCAGCGCATGGATACCGCCCGCGATCCGCAGCGGCAGCGCGTCGGCGAGAGGCGCGCCTTGCCAGGCCCGGATGCGGTCGAGCAGCGCCCCCGGCTCGCTTGTCTCGACCAGCTCCGCCACCGCGGCCACAACTCGCGCCGTGATCGGCGCCTCGGCCTTGAGGCAATAGGCGACCTGGTTGGCAAAGGCGGTCGCGACCGCGCCGTCGCCTTTAGCGCCGATGTTCAATAACCGGTACGTCGACTTCTCCGAGCCCTCGGCCATATGCGTTGCCCTTTCGCTGCCCGAACCCTAAGTGCGCCCCGCGATGACCGCCCCGCTCACCTTCGCCGTTCCCAAGGGACGAATACTCGACGAGGCGCTGCCGCTGATGGCGCGTGCCGGCCTCGTGCCCGAAGCGGCGTTCCACGACAAGGGCGACCGGCGGCTCGCGTTCGCGTGCGACGACACCGGTTACCGCGTGATCCGAGTGCGCGCGTTCGATGTCGCGACCTTCGTCGCGCACGGCGCGGCGCAAGCCGGGATCGTCGGCGCCGACGTAATCGAGGAATTCGATTACTCCGACCTCTACGCCCCGGTCGATCTTGGCATCGGACGCTGCCGGCTCTCGGTCGCCGAGCCCGCCGCCGGGGCCGCCTCGATCGACGGGGCCACGCACGTGCGGGTCGCGACCAAATACCCGGGCCTCACCCGCCGCCACTTCGAGGCGCGCGGGGTGCAGGCCGAGTGCGTCAAGCTCAACGGAGCGATGGAGATCGCGCCCGCGCTCGGGCTCGCCGGGCGGATCGTCGATCTGGTCTCCAGCGGCCAGACGCTGAGGGACAACGGGCTGGTCGAAACCGCGACGATCATGGAAGTGACCGCGCGGCTGATCGTCAACCGTGCCGCGCTCAAGACCGATCTGCGAGTGGCCGCGCTGGTCGAAGCCTTTCGCGAAACTGTGCAATGAAGCGCTTGATCGCGGCCGATAAGGGGTTCGATAAAGCGTTCCAACGCGTGGTAGACGGCCGCCGAGAAAGCGACGCCGGTGTAGCCGGCGATGTCGCCGACATTCTGGCGCGGGTAAAGGCGCGGGGCGACGCTGCGCTCAGCGAATATACCCAGCGATTCGACAATCACCAACTGACCGAGGAAGGCGATTGGCGGATCGACCTCGCCAATTGCCGAGCGGCGTTTGAGGCGCTCGATCCGTTGCTGCGGGACGCGTTGACCCTCGCTGCCGACCGCATCCGCGCATTCCACGAGAAACAGCTTCCCGCCGATCGCGACGAGATCGACAGCGCCGGGGTGCGGCTCGGCGCGCGCTGGCGCCCGGTGGATGCGGCCGGGCTCTATGTTCCCGGCGGGCGGGCGGCTTATCCCTCGTCGCTGCTGATGAATGCGATCCCCGCCAAGGTTGCGGGCGTCGAAAGGCTGGCCGTCGTCACGCCTACACCGGGCGGCAAGACCAGCCCACTGGTCCTGGCCGCGGCGCATATTGCCGGGGTCGACGAGATGTGGCGCGTCGGCGGGGCGCAAGCGATCGCCGCGCTCGCCTACGGCACCGGGCGGATCGCCCGGGTCGACGTGATCACCGGTCCGGGCAATGCGTGGGTGGCGGAAGCCAAGCGCCAACTGTTCGGAGTGGTCGGCATCGACATGGTCGCCGGCCCCAGCGAAATCCTCGTCATCGCCGACGCGGACAACGATCCCGACTGGATCGCCGCCGACCTGCTCAGCCAGGCCGAGCACGACCCCGACGCGCAGTCGATCCTGATCACCGACAGCGAGAATTTCGCCGACCAGGTCGCCGACCGGGTCGATGTCCAATGCGCGATGCTGGCGACCAGGAAGGTCGCGTTGCAGAGCTGGGACGACCACGGGGTGATCATCGTCGTCGAACGGCTCGACCAGGCGATCGGCCTCGCCAACGCGCTCGCCGCCGAACACGTCGAGCTGGCGGTCGAGGATCCCGCGCCATTCCTCGACGGCATCCGCCATGCCGGCAGCGTGTTCATCGGCCGCATGGCGCCCGAGGCGGTCGGCGACTATGTCGCGGGGCCCAACCATGTCCTTCCCACCGGGCGGCGCGCGCGCTTTTCCAGCGGTTTGTCGGTGCTCGACTTCATGAAGCGCACCAGTTTCATCGAGCTCGACGCCGCTTCGTTAGCCAAGATCGGGCCCGCCGCCGCCGCGCTCGCCCATGCCGAGGGACTGCCGGCGCACGCCCATTCGATCGAGGTCCGCCTGCAATGAGCCGTTCGCCCCGCAGTCAGGCCCGGTCGGCCGCCCGCCTGGCCGCCGTCCAGGCGCTCTACCAACAGCGCATGGAGAACACCCCGACAGCGCGCCTGCTCGACGAATTCCACCAGCACCGCCTCGGCGCCGAGATCGACGGTACCGAATTCGCCGACGCGGAAGTCGACTTCTTCGACGACCTGGTGCGCGGCACACTTGCTCGCTCGGCCGAGATCGACGGCATGATCGCCGCCCGCCTGGCCGAAGGCTGGACTCTTGCCCGCCTCGATAAGACCATGCTGCAGATCCTGCGCGCCGGAACCTACGAACTCCTGGCTCGCCCTGATGTCCCCGTGGCTGCCGCGATCAGTGAATGGGTCGACGTCGCCAAAGCCTTCTTCGACGACCGCGAGGCCAAGTTCGTCAACGGTGTGCTCGATGCGGTGGCGAAGGGCGTGCGCTGAGCGGCGAGGCCGCCTTCATCGACACTCTCCGCCGCCTGGCTGGCCACCCAGCCGCTCGCGGCCTCACAGACGACGCGGCGGTGCTCGAGTTCGGCGGGGAGGCGTTGGTGCTTACGCACGATACGATGGTCGAGGGCGTCCACTGGCTGCCGAGCCAGGACATGGCCGACGTGGCGTTCAAGCTGGTTGCGGTAAACCTGTCCGATCTCGCGGCCAAGGGAGCCGAGCCGCTGGGCGTGCTGCTGGGATATATGCTTGGGGAGGACGATGCGCGGTTCGTCGGGGGACTGGCGGAGGCGCTCGATGCGTTCAGGGTGCCGCTGCTCGGCGGTGACACGGTATCCGGTGGCCCTGCGTGCGCTTTCGGGCTGACCGCGATCGGGCGCGCGACCCATCGGCCGGTCCCGTCACGCGGCGGCGCGCGACCGGGCCACGGGCTGTGGCTGAGTGGCCCGGTAGGCGCGGCAATGCTCGGGTTCGAGGCGCTGCGCGACGGAACCGAAGCTGACAGCGGCGCCTATCGACGCCCGCGCCCGTTGCTCGCCGAGGGGCAGGCGCTCGCGCCGCTCGTCAGCGCGATAATGGACGTTTCGGACGGCTTGCTGCTCGACACGGCCCGGATTGCTCAGGCGAGCGGGATGACGATCGACATCGACGTGGCCTTGGTGCCGATCGCCGTGCCCGAGGAACGGCGCGCCGAGGCGTTGCGCTGGGGCGACGACTACCAGTTGCTGTTCACCCTGCCCGCGGGAAGCAAACCGCCAGTGCCCGCGCACCGGATCGGCACCGTCCTGCCACGCGGCGTCGCGCCGCTGTTGCTCGATGGCGCGCCTCCCGCCCCCGACGACCGGCTCGGCTATTCGCACGGAGCCTGACGCCAAGGGCCATTACGCGGGAAAACGCGGCGTTTCGGGGTTGCGCGCGATTCGGGCTCGCCTATAGCTGCCGCCACGTTCGCCGCTCGCAAGATGCGGCGATTTTTCCACGTAAGCAGGAGGGGACTTACCCGTGGACTTGGTTCTTATCTCGATCGGTCTCGGCGCGCTCGCCATTCTTTATGGCTGGCTCACCAGCATGCAGGTGCTGCGCGCTTCGGCCGGCAGCGCGAAGATGCAGGAGATTGCCGCGGCGATCCAGGAAGGCGCGCAAGCCTATCTGCGCCGCCAGTACGCCACCATCGCCGTCGTCGGGGTGGTCGTTGCAGGACTGGTGCTCTTCTTCCTCGGCACGATCTCCGCGACCGGGTTCGTGCTCGGCGCGGTCCTGTCGGGCGTGGCCGGCTTCATCGGGATGAACATTTCGGTCCGTTCGAACGTGCGCACCGCGCAAGCCGCGAGCGAGGGGCTGCAGCAAGGGCTGACGCTGGCGTTCCGCGCCGGCGCGATCACCGGCATGCTGGTCGCCGGGCTGGCGTTGCTCGCCATCGCGGGCTTCTTCTGGGTTCTCACCAGTTCAATGGGCTATGCCGCGAACGACCGGGTGGTGATCGACGCGCTGGTGGCGCTGGCATTCGGCGCATCGCTGATCTCGATCTTCGCGCGCCTGGGCGGCGGCATCTTCACCAAGGCGGCCGACGTCGGCGCCGATCTCGTCGGCAAGGTCGAGGCGGGCATTCCCGAGGACGATCCGCGCAACCCGGCGGTGATTGCCGACAACGTGGGCGACAACGTCGGCGATTGCGCAGGCATGGCGGCGGACCTGTTCGAAACCTACGTCGTCACCGTGGGCGCCACGATGGTGCTCACCGCGCTCTTGATGAAGGGCCTCGGCGACCTCTTGATGCCGATGATGAGCCTACCGCTGCTGATCGGCGGGGTGTGCATCGTCACCTCGATCATCGGCACGTACTTCGTCCGCCTGGGCGGCGGCAAGAACGTGATGGGCGCGATGTACAAGGGCTTCCTGGTTTCGGCTGTCCTGTCGATCCCGGCGATCTGGCTGGCGATCTCGATGGCGCTGGGCGGCGACCTCAACGCCAATATCGGCGGCACCACGACCTTCGCCACCAACGCTGACGGCTCCGTGACCGAAGCCCTTACCGGCGCGTTCACCGGCTTCGACCTGTTCCTGTGCGCGGTGCTCGGCCTGGTCATCACCGGGCTGATCATCTGGATCACCGAGTACTACACCGGCACCAACTATCGCCCGGTGCGCTCGATCGCCAAGGCATCTGAAACCGGCCACGGCACCAATGTGATCCAGGGCCTGGCGATCAGCATGGAAGCGACCGCGCTGCCGACGCTGGTGATCGTGGGCGGCATCATCGTCGCCTACCAGCTCGCCGGCCTGATGGGCATCGCCTACGCGGCGACCGCGATGCTGGCACTCGCTGGCATGGTCGTGGCGCTGGATGCGTATGGCCCCGTCACCGACAACGCCGGCGGGATCGCCGAAATGGCGGGCCTCGACGACAGCGTGCGCGAGAAGACCGACCTGCTCGACGCGGTGGGCAACACCACAAAAGCGGTGACCAAGGGCTACGCGATCGGATCGGCCGGCCTTGCCGCGCTGGTGCTGTTCGCCGCTTAAACCGCCGACCTGCGCGAGTATTTCCCCAGCCTCACGGTCGATTTCAGCCTCGAGAATCCCTATGTGATCGTCGGGCTGCTGCTCGGCGCGCTACTGCCCTACCTGTTCGCTTCGATGGGCATGACCGCGGTCGGCCGCGCCGCGGGCGACGTGGTCAAGGATGTGCGCGAGCAGTTCAAGAACAACCCGGGCATCATGACCTACGAGACCAAGCCCGACTATGCGCGCACGGTCGACCTGGTCACCAAGGCGGCGATCAAGGAGATGATCGTTCCGTCGCTGCTGCCGGTGCTGGCGCCGATCGTGGTCTACTTCGCGATCGCATGGGTTTCTGATGATCAGGCGCAAGGCTTCGCGGCACTTGGCGCACTTCTGCTCGGCGTGATCGTCAGCGGCCTGTTCGTCGCGATCTCGATGACTGCGGGCGGCGGGGCGTGGGACAACGCCAAGAAGTACATCGAGGACGGCCACCACGGCGGCAAGGGCTCCGAAGCCCACAAGGCAGCGGTGACCGGCGACACGGTCGGCGATCCTTACAAGGATACCGCCGGCCCGGCGGTGAACCCGATGATCAAGATCACCAACATCGTCGCCCTGCTGCTGCTCGCGGCGCTGGCGTCGGGCGGCGCGGGCTAGACGGCAAGGTCCGCGCAAGGTCCGCGCAAGGTATCGCGCCCGGTTCTCCGGTCCGAGCCATCTTCCGGGCGACCCTGACTACGACACTCGCCCCGGTCTCGATCCGGCTGCAAAGGAGATGGCGGCGCGGCTCAGGATACGCGGCATCTGAGCCGGCCGCGACCCGAGTAACCGATGGGCCACGATCCGCCCCGTTTTCGGACGGAACTGGGTTTTTACTGCCCGCGTTAAATCTTCCGCCCACGATTTGGGCTAATCACGCCCATGCGGCACCCATGCCGTGGCGGACGAGGATTAGCGCGGCCAAATGGAACACGCGATTGACCTGGCACGTACCGGAAAAGCAGCGGATACCTGCCTGACGGTCATTCCGTGGCGCGACTTCGCCGACCGCGCCGGATGGGATGCGCTGGCCTCCCGCGCCGCCGAGCCCAATCCCTTCGCCGAGCGCTGGTGTCTCGAGGCGGGGCTCGCGGCGTTCGATCCTGGCGGCCGTATCCAGCTCGCGACCCTGATGTCCGGCGGAAAGCTGGTGGGTGTGCTGCCGCTGGTCCGCCGCTGGAACTACGAACGCTATCCGCTGCCCAACCTCGGCAACTGGTTGCACGCCAACGCCTTCTGCGGCGTGCCGCTGGTCGCTGCCGGGCACGAGCACACATTCTGGCGCGAGCTGCTCGGCTGGGCCGACACGCGAGCCCAGGCGGCGCTGTTCCTGCATCTGGAAGCTCTACCCTCCGGCGGCCCGCTCTACGCCGCGTTGCGCGATGTTTGCGTCGCTGAGGGCCGCCCAGGTGCGGTCGTGCACCGTCTCGACCGCGCGCTGCTCGCCTCGGACCTGACGCCGCAAACGTATTTCGACGCCTCGATGAGCGGCAAGAAACGCAAGGAATTGCGCCGGCAGTTCGCGCGCCTGTCCGAGTTGGGCGCGGTCGCGGTCCGGCGCAGCACCGACGGCGGCGAACTCGGCGACTGGATCGCGCAGTTCCTCGCGCTTGAACGCAGCGGATGGAAAGGCGCGGAAGGGTCCGCCCTTGCCTGCGATCCGGCCAAGGCCATGTTCTTCCGCCAGGCTCTCGAAGGTGGCGCTGCGCGCGGCCGGCTCGAACGCCTGACGATCACGCTCGACGGCGCTCCGATTGCGATGCTGGCGAATTTCTTCACTCCGCCCGGCGTTTACAGTTTCAAGACGGCGTTCGACGAGCGGCTCGCGCGGTATTCGCCCGGCGTGCTGCTGCAGCGCGAAAACCTCGACCTGCTCGCCCGCGAAGGCATCGCCTGGGCCGATAGCTGCGCCGCCGCCGACCATCCGATGATCGAGCGCATCTGGCGCGAAAAGCGCACGATCGTGCGCGCCAGCATCGCCATCGGCGGTCCGCTGCGCCGCGCCGCTGCCGCCGCGCTGTTCCGTGCCGAAACCGGCGCCCCGGCCAAAGGACTGTAGCCATGGACGCCCGCATCGGCTTCACAGCGCTCGATCACGCCGTGTTCGGCGGCGCCGCGCGCCAGCGATTCGCCGCCGCCTATCCCGAAAACCCGGCGGTGCTGCGCCACAACCTGGTCGATCACCCGCTGTTGAACCTCGACGCGCTCGCCGGGCTGGCGGGCCAGCTTCCAGCATCGTCGATCGAGTATAACCGCGGCGACCTGCCGATCGGAGTCGACGGCAAGCCGAGCGGAACCGGCATCGGCATCGAGGATACCATCCGCCACATCGCCAGCGCCAACAGCTGGGCGGTGCTCAAGAACATCGAGCAGGATCCGGCGTACAAGGCATTGCTGCTGTCGCTGCTCGGCGAACTGAAGCCCGCGATCGAGACCAAAACCGGAGCTATGCTGCGCCCGCAGGGGTTCGTGTTCATCTCCAGCCCCGACGCGGTCACGCCGTACCATTTCGACCCCGAGCACAACCTCCTGCTCCAGCTCACCGGCAGCAAGACATTCACCCAATTCCCGGCTGGCGACGCGCGCTATGCGCCCGACACCACGCACGAAAGCTACCATTCGGGCGGCCCGCGCGAGCTGAATTGGCGCGACGAGCTGGCGACAGGCGGCCGCGCATTCGCACTCGGTCCCGGCGAGGGGCTGATGGTGCCGGTAATGGCGCCGCATTTCGTCCGCAACGGGCCGGCCAGCTCGATCTCGCTGTCGATCACCTGGCGCAGCGACTGGTCGTTCGCCGAGGCCGACGCGCGCTGCTGGAACGGGCTGATGCGCCGCGCCGGCCTGACCCCGCGCGCGCCTGCCCGCTGGCCCGCGCGCAACTTTGGCAAGGCATCCGCCTTCCGCACATGGCGGCGGCTGACGGGGGCGAACTAGACGCGGCCACGTTGACGCAAGCGTAAGGCTGGCCCAAGGCGCGTCGCGATGACCGACACTCCCCTAATTGTTTCGACCGACGCGCAGCTCGTCGCCGACCTGCTTGCCCTGCTCGATCCCGCGCCGCTCGGTGCCGACCGGTTCGAGGGACCGCGCAAGAAAGGCGGCGTCGGTCGGGTGTTCGGCGGGCAGGTGATCGCCCAGGCACTGATCGCCGCCGAGCGCACGGTGGGCGAGGAGCGCGCGGCGCACTCGCTCCACGCCTATTTCCTGCGCGGCGGTAGCGAGGATCATCCGATCGAACTGACCGTCGACCGCCAGCTAGACGGCGGCAGTTTTTCCAATCGGCGCGTCGTCGCTAGCCAGCCGGGCCCCGATGGCGCGCCGATGCCGATCCTCAACCTCGCGGCGAGCTTCCAGAAGCACCAGCCGGGTCTCGAACATGAGCGCGCGTCACCCCCGCGGGTGCCGACCCCCGACGAGCTCGAAAGCGACGAGGTGCTGCGCGCGCGGATCGCCGACAAGATGCCCGAACGCGTCCGCCATATGTTCACCGAGGCCCGGCCGATCGAGATCAGGGCCGCGACCGGCCGCCACTGGCTGACCGAAGGCCCGCAAGAGCCAATCCAGAATTCGTGGTTTCGCGCCCGCTCGGCCCTGCCCGACGATCCCAGGGTGCATCGCGCGGTGCTCGCCTATCTCAGCGACATGCAACTGCTCGGCACCAGCATCATGCCGCACGGCCTGTCGTGGATGCGCGGCCTGGTGAAGAGCGCCAGCCTCGACCATGCCATCTGGTTTCACGCCCCGTTCCGCGCCGACCAGTGGCTGCTCTATACCTGCGACAGCCCGTGGTCCGGCGGCAGCCGCGGGTTCAACCGCGGACAGATCTTCCAGGAGGGGCGCCTGGTCGCCAGCGTCGCGCAGGAAGGCATGATCCGCCGAGTGGAGCCGCGCGCCCGCTAAAAACATGCCCGCGAGCTAACCCGGTCTTAACCCCGATACCTGATTCTCCCCCGTGTCAGCGCGAGGAGAATCACCGGTGACGTTTGAAGCCCGGTTCGAGGAAGAAAACGCCGCCGATCGCCGTGCCGCGCCGCGACGGACGCTGCGGTTGGGTGCGAGCGGCCAGTTCGCGCACGGGGCGGTCCCGGTCACGGTGCACAACATTTCCGCCAGCGGGATGATGATCCAGACCGACACGCCGCTCTCAGAAGGCGACAGTTTCGCGCTCGACCTGCCCGAAGCCGGCGAGCGGAGCGCGCGGGTCGTGTGGGCCGATGCGCCGATGTACGGCTGCCGTTTTACCGAACCGCTTGGAGCCGCGGCGCTGAGCGCGGCACAGTTGCGCGCGGACGTGGCTGAACGGCCCGAGCCTGGCGAGGATTTCGGCGCCCGGCTCCATCGCCTGCGAGTTGAGCGGGGCCTGTCGCTAGCGGACATCGGGTCGCGGCTCGGCGTCAGCAAGCCGACCGTCTGGGCGTGGGAGCACGGAAAATCCCGTCCGGTCGAGAAGCGTCTTGCTGGTCTGGCCGAAGCGCTAGGCGTGACCCCCGGAGGACTGGAGCCCGTTTCCTCGGGCCCGCCCGAGGTGCTCGAGCGCAGCCGGCGCCAGATCGCCGAAGCCTGGGGCGTCGAAGCCCGCCAGGTCCGCATCATGATCGAGCTCTGACCCGCTCCTCAGGACAGAATCCGCTTGCGTAGAACGGCGGAATGGAAAAAGACGATCGTGGTTAACGAATCGCCTTTTCTGTGTATAAATCAGAATGTTAGCTTGAACTAACGACACGGTTAACAGCGGCTCTGCAACTCCCGGAGGCAATTGTCATCCGGTGATCGAAGCGCGTTAGGACAGTCCGGCGCGAGAGGGGCAACGTTAGCTTGCCGGGCCGCGAATCGGTTTCGGAAAAGCGCCGTATCGGGGGCACCGGGGGCATGTGGGGAACGATTTCGCCCGGCGAATGCTCGGCGCTGTACCGGCTCGTCGCGACGAGCGCGACCGACCTGGTGATCGGGACCGACCGCCTCGGGCGGATCGTCCATGCCAGCCCGGCCGCCGGATGGTTGGGGCTGGCGTTCGCCGGCGGTCCGGTGGGCCGCCACCTGCTCGAGCTGATCGATCCCGCGTACTCGGAAGTGGTCATTGCCGAACATCGCGCGGCTGTGACCGGGGCATCGACCAGCGGCTGGATCGAGGTCCTCGCCCAGGCTTTCGACGGAACCCGGCAGTGGATGGAAATCCGTTTCGGGGGCCTTGCCCAAGCCGAAGGCGCGATCGCCGTGATGCGTTCGATCGAGGATCGCCGCGCGCTCGAGAACCGGCTGTTCGTCGCCGCGATGACCGATCCGCTGACCGCCCTGGCCAACCGCACCGCATTCGGACGGATGCTGGCGCATCTGGTCGAAAGCGGCGCTGGCGGGCATCTGGCGCTGTTCGACCTCGACCATTTCCGGACGATCAACCTCAAACACGGGCATAGCGGCGGCGACCGCGTGCTGGTCGCGTTCGCGCGGTTGTTGCGCAGCCTGTTACGCCAGGAGGCGATCCTCGCGCGGCTTGGCGGGGGAACCTTCGGCGTGCTGCTGCCCGACGCCCGTATGGGTCAAGCCGAAGCCGACTGCGGCCGCATCGTCGCGGCGATGACCGACATGAACGCGTCCGCGCCCGCGGGCCACACGTTCAGTGTCAGCGCCGGGATCGCCCCGTTCGCCGCGACCGCCGACGCCAGCCTGCGCGCCGCCGAACTCGCCCTGATTTCGGCCAAGGCGCACGGACGGGGAAGAGTCGAATGCTCCCGGTCTGCTCCGGGGAGAGCGCGCGCCGCCTAGTCGATCAACCCGGCTTGCCCAGCCGCGCGCTGTCCATGATGTCGCGCACTTCGTCGGCGTGCTCGTCGAAATAGTGCAACCGGGGCGCGTCCCAGTTGATCAGGAAGAGCCTGCCCCCGATGATCGCCCCACGCACCAAGCCGCGCCGCGCGACCTCGTCGCCGCCGGTATAGGTGTACTCGAACTCGACCCCCGCCTGTCCCGCCAGCGTGCCGGGCTTGACGTAAGTCACCTCGAACAGCGAACCGCCGAGCACGTTACGCGCGGTATCCTCGAAGAATTCGACCAGATCGGTCGGCAGCATCGCGGGGTTGAACTTGGGTAGCGGCGCCTTCTTCTTGCTGGATTCCTTGAACAATGGCTCGCCCGGCTTGACGCCGAGCCAGAAGTCGAGCTCGCCCAGCGTGGTGCCATCCTTGGTCCAGATCTCGGTGCGCTTGGTCGGCCGCTGCGTGGTGCGGTTCCAGTCCGCCGGCGGGGTGACCATCATCGCGCCGCTCACGACCTCGCGTGGCTCAGCCGCCTTGACCAGCCGCCATTGCGCCGCCGCGGGAGTGGCGAAAGCCGCGCAGGCCAGCGCCAGCAGCAAGAACAATCGTTTCATCATGCGCCCTCCGCCATGGCCGCTAGCATCGCGTAATCATAAGCCTCCGGGTTGCGCTGGAGGTAGTCCCTGAGCGCGGCCTGTCCGCCGGGCTTGTCCCCGGCCCGCAGCAGCGCCAGACCGAGCCCGCGCCAGGTTTCGGGCGGCGTCTCGCCCTTGGCGATTGCCTGGCGGTAAAACTCCGCCGCCTGCGTAAAGTCGGTTCCCGTGCCACGTGCGCGGTATAGCTCGCCGCGGGCGTAAAGCAGCGGGCCGGTCCAGCCGGCGCTGTCACCCCCCGCCAGCGTCGCCAGCAAGTATTCGGTGCCGCCGAAATTATTGAGGCTCACCTGGTCGTCGATTAGCCGCGCCCACCACGGCCCGATCGCCGCGTTGTATTCGGCCGCGCGGGTGACCCCCGGCTCGGTCTGCGCCTTGGCCGCCGCCAGCTCGGCAAGCGTAGCCATCCGGCCGGTCGTGCGCGGGTGGGTGGCGAACAGGCCGCCGCTCTTGTCCTTCTGGCTGCGGTGGCCGCGTTCCTTGGCGGTCGCGTCGAGTTCGGCGCCGAGCTGCGCCCACACGGCGGACGCGGCCCGGGGATCGTATCCGCCGCGGACCATCTCGTCGATCGAGCCCGCGTCGGCCTCGCGCTCCATGTCGCGGCTGAAGGCGTAGACGCTGGAGATCAGCGCGATCTGTGCGACCATGCCCAAATAGGGGATCGGCACGAAGCTGAGCCAGCTGAGCGCGTCGGTCTTGGCGCGAATGTTCTTGAACAGACGCAGCGAGTGACGGTGTTCGAAGTGGGTGAATTCGTGCCCCAGCACCGCTGCGAGCTGCGCTTCGTCGCGCATCCGTAGCAACAGGCCGGTGTTGACCACGGTGAGACCATTGGGCGCCATGCTGGCGTTGAACTGCGGCGTGCGCACGATGTAGAGCCGCACCGCATTGCACCGCTCCTCCCCGACCTGGCGGCACAGCACCCCGCGCACGTAACTGTTGAGCGCGGGGTCGGTGACGAGAAACTTCGAAGTCTTCAGCTCGCGCTCGTACTCGGCCATCTGGTACCACAGCCCACGCTCAAGCTTATCTTGCGGCTGGTAGCCGGCGGTGCTCGGCGGCGGTGGCGGAGCGGCCTTGGGCTCGGCGGCGAACAGCGGCTGCGCGACCAGCACGCCGGCCAGCAGGGTCGAAACAAGGGCGCGCGCGATCATTGCCCCGGCTCCTTTGGCTGCGGTTGCGGTTGTGGCTGCGGTTGCGGTTGCGGTTGCGGTTGCGGTTGCGGTTGCGGTTGCGGTTGCGGCTTGGGCTTGTTCTTGGGATCGTCGGCGGTGCCCGTGCCCGGTAGTTCAAGGGTCGCATCACCCTTCACGCCGGGCTGGGGAACCGGCGTCACGATGGCCGCCGCGCCATCGGCCTTGCGCGGAAAGCCCTCGAGCAACTGGCGCACCCGCTTAGCCGCGCCATCCGCCGTGCGCACGTCGCCGCCCATCTGCAGGTCGGCGTTGAGCCAGACCAGATCACCGGTGTTGAGGTCGACGAGCCCGGCGTAGCCGACGTGAACACCCGAGGTCATCAGCCCGAAGCCCATCACCGCACCGAGGATCTGCGCCACCTTGCGCCCGGTCGAGCCGTACGAATCGTGGGTCAGGAAGAACAGCCCGTACTCGCCGCCCAGCGGCTTGAGCCGCGCAGCCTCGCCGCCCAGCGTCCAGTCGAAATCCTTCTTCTTGGTCGGCAGCCGATTGCCGGGGAACATCTTGTGCTGGAATGCCGCCTCGGCGACGGTGCGAAACAGCGCGGTGTAGTCGGCGACCAGCCGATCCTGTTCGCCGGCCAACTCGGGCACCATGACCAGCGTCGTGCCGCGAGCGGCCTGCTCGCGCGCCAACGCGCCGATCAGATGCGCCTTGGCCGCCTCGGTCCACTCGACGCTCGGCTCGTTCATCCCGCCGGTGGTCTGTGCGCCGACCGAGACGTTGGGCCGGAATACGACGATGTTGACCTGCCCGGCGGGCAACTGGAACCCGTCGCGCACCGCGGTCGCCTCGCCGCCGCCGAACTGGGCGTGAGCGGGCGCGGCCGGCGAAAGGGCAAGCAATGCTACGGCAGTCACAGCCGTCGAAAAGAGCTTCATGAGGTGCGACCCTCCGCTGAGTGGGACGTGCGGCTGTGTCATCGTTCCGGTGAACCGTGCATGAAAGGCGACGGTTCCCGAACGCGGCAGGATCAGCCGCGCAGCTTGTCCTTCAGCAGCCCGTTCACGACCGCCGGATTGCCCTTGCCGGCCATCGCCTTCATCGTCTGACCGACGAAGAAGCCGAACAACTTGTCCTTGCCGCCGCGGTATTCGGCGACCTTGTCGGCATTGGCGGCGAGGACCGCATCGATCATCGTTTCGATGGTGCCGGTGTCGGACTGCTGCTTGAGGCCTTCGGTTTCGGCGATCTCGACCGGGTCGCGGCCGGTCTTGAGGACGATTTCGTAGATCTCCTTGGCCTGCCCGCCGCTGATTTCGCCGGCCGCTTGCATCTTGAGGATCGCCGCGCTGGCGGAGGCCGCGTTGTGCTCCGGCCGCGCCTCCTCGCCCAGCGCGTTGATCACGCCGGGTGCGACCGATAGCGTCCAGTTGGCGACCTGGGTGGCGATTTCGCGCTCGGACTTGCCGAGTGCGGAGGCGGTGGCGCCGAGCAGTTCCTCGAACCGGCGGAAGCCGTCGACCTCGGCGGTCAGCTGCGCGGCGTTGTACAAGGTGAGCCCCAGTTCCTCGACGTAGCGGCGCTTCTTGGCGTCGGGCAGTTCGGGCAGGCTGGCGCGGCATTCGGCGAGAAACGCCTCGTCGAGTTCGAGCGGCTGCAGGTCGGGATCGGGGAAGTAGCGGTAATCGTGCGCGTCTTCCTTCGACCGCATCGCGCGCGTGGTGCCGGTGCCGGGATCGAACAGGCGGGTTTCCTGCACCACCGCGCCCCCATCCTCGATCAGGTCGACCTGGCGGCGGGCCTCGTGCTCGATCGTCTGCATGACGAAGCGCACCGAATTGACGTTTTTGGTCTCGGTGCGGGTGCCGAGTTCATCCCCCGGCTTTCGCACGCTGACGTTGACGTCGGCGCGCATCGAGCCTTCCTCCATGTTGCCGTCACACGATCCGACATAGCGCAGGATCGCGCGCAGCTTGCGAACATAGGCTCCGGCCTCGGCGGGCGAGCGCATGTCGGGGCGACTGACGATCTCCATCAGCGCCACGCCGCAACGATTGAGATCGACGTAGGACATGCTCGGATGCTGGTCGTGCATCAGCTTGCCGGCGTCCTGCTCGACATGGATGCGTTCGATGCCGATGGTCTTTTCGGCCGGGATGCCGGCCTTGTCGTCGGCCTCGATGGTCAACGCGCCTTCGCCCACCAGCGGGTGGTAGAGCTGGCTGATCTGGTAGCCCTGCGGCAAGTCGGCATAGAAGTAGTTCTTGCGGTCGAACCGGCTCCAGCGGTTGATCTGCGCCTCGATCGCCATGCCGGTGCGCACCGCCTGGCGGATGCATTCGCGATTTGGCACCGGCAGCATCCCCGGCATCGCCGCGTCGACCAGGCTGACCTGAGCGTTCGGCTCCGCCCCGAATGTCGTCGAAGCGCCCGAGAACAACTTGGCGTTGGAGGTGACCTGCGCGTGGACCTCAAGGCCAATCACGACCTCCCAGTCGCCGGTGGCGCCGTGGATGCGGTAGCTGGGCTGGGTCATCGTTCGCGGCAATCCGGGGTTGTGGCTTGCATTCTGGACAGTGGCTGGCCCGCCCCTTACGGTCGCGCGCAAGCGGACGCCAGTCCTCCTGTCGCAAAACCGCCCTGTGCCGGGCCGATCGGTGATAGACCTGTCCATGGACCCGCGACCTCCCCCCTCGCAGCGATCGCCGGCGCCCACCCTGGGAACCATCGACACGCGCGACAACGGATTCGACACGGTCCGCCTGCTCGCGGCGGCCGCGGTGCTCGTCTCCCACGCGTTCGCGCTGACCGCATTTGCCGAGCCGCTCGAAGATCTGGGCCGGGGCGTGAGCTTGGGCACGATGGCGGTGGGTGCGTTCTTCGTCATCAGCGGGCTGTTGATCACGATAAGCGCCGAGCGCAGCGGCACCGGGCAGTTCCTGCGCCAGCGCGCCCGGCGGCTGATGCCGGCGCTGTTTGTGTGCGTCATCGTCTGCGTGGCGGTCGGCGCGCTGGTGACCCGGTTGCCGGCGGGCGAGTACTGGACCTCGCTCCAGACGCTAGGGTTCCTCGGCAACGCGGTGTTCCTGCCGCTGTCGCAGGCCCTGCCCGGCGTGTTCGCCAGCCAGCCGAACGGGGCAGCGAACGGCAGCCTGTGGACGCTACCGTTCGAAGTCGCGTGCTACGCGATCTCGTTCGCCTTCGCCCGCCTGCGGTTCGGTCGTCACGCCCTCCTGCTCGTCGCATGGTTCGCCAGCATCGTCCTGTCGCGCCATTTCTCCGGCGACGAGGACGGCGTGTGGTTCTTCGTCGAGCGCACCGCTTGGCTGTTCCGCTTCTATGGCGCGGGAATGCTGCTCTATGCATTCCGCGACCGGATTCCCCTCCGTGCCGACTGGGCGCTCGCGGCGCTGGCGCTGCTCGCACTGTCGCCGGTGATCGGTGTATTTGCGGAAGCCGCCGCGACGCTGGGCGCCTATGCGCTGATCGCCGCGGCCTATCGCGCGCCGCGCTGGTTTCGCGCAGTTACCGCGCGGGGCGACATATCGTACGGGGTTTATCTCTACGCCTTTCCGATCCAGCAACTACTCGTGCCGCTGTCGCTGAAGACCCCGGTGCCGTGGCTGACCAACCCCGCGCTGGCGCTGCCGCTGACGATCCTTGCGGGGGTTACCTCGTGGCTGCTGGTCGAGCGCCGGTTCCTCGCCCGCAAAAGCGACCGGACCGCCGCCGCGCATGCCTTTTGAGCGTCGGCCAGAGTTTGGCCCCTAGGCGGCTTCGAGCACGAACCAGCCCGATTCGCCCATCCCCGCTGCGTTGAGCCGCTGCGCCTCGGCGTCGAAGGCGGCCAGTTGCGCCCGGCCGAACGGCAGGGGGTTGGGCATGCCGCCGGGCGCCTACATCGGGATGTCGCGGGCATACATCTCGCTCCACGCGAGCACCCAGCCGAGCGAATTGTAGCCGTGCGCGGTACAGCGCAATCCGCCGCGTTCCGCCAGACCGACCAGCGCGCGGTGAGTGAACAGGTAGAAATGACGCGGAGCATCGAACTGCGCCCAGTTTGCGCCGAAGCGCTCCCAGCACCACGCCTGCATCACCGGCACGCTCACCATGATGCGCCCGCCCTCGGCCAGTTTGCCGCGGGCGAGCTCGAGCATCCCGCCCGGATCGGTGAAATGCTCCAGCGAATGGTGCATCGTGATCAGATCGAAGCGGCCTTCGACCTCCGCCAATTGGCACCGCAGCAGCTTTACGCCCCATTTGGTCATCCCGGCGCGCGCTTCGGGCATGTAGGGGTCGCACCCGGTCAATCTGGTGAATCCCAGCATCGCCAGGCTCTCCAATTCCGCCCCCTCGCCCGATCCGACGTCGAGGATCGCGGTGTCGAGCCGCAACCCGGGCACCGAGGCGATCCACGGCTGGCCCAGGCCCTTGAGCTGCGTGGCGAGGCCCTTGCTCCCGGAGGCTGGAATGCCGCGCCCGATCACGCGCGCGGCAATGAAACGCAGGACGGCACGCCTGAGCGGGGAGACGCGGCGCGTGTTGCCGAACGAATAGTACGATCGGGTGGGATAGTACCGCGTCATGTCGTGCGGAAATTCGCCGATCTGCAAGGTGCCGCAGTCCCGGCAAGGCCAATAGGTGAACGCCTCGCGGGTGCCGAACATCATCTCCCGCGCCGCGATCGGGTCACCGATGGAAGACGATCCGCAGATGCGGCAGCGGCAAAGAGCGGTCTGCGCGCCTGCGACGCTTACCACCACCGCTCCGGGCGCGCGGTGAACCCGGCGCGCTGTTCGATCGCCAGGCCGGCATCGAGCACGCCCTGCTCGTCGAACGCGCGGCCAATTACCTGCAGTCCCAGCGGCAGCCCTTGCGCGGTGAGGCCCGCGGGCACGCTCATCGCCGGCAGACCGGCGAGGCTGGCGGGCACCGCGAACACGTCGTTGAGGTACATCGCCAGCGGATCGTCCAGCTTCTCGCCCAGCGCGAAGCTGGCGGTGGGCGTGGTCGGGGCGAGGATCACGTCGCACACTTCGAAGACTCGTTCGAAATCGCGCGCGATCAACGCGCGCACGCGCTGCGCCTGGTTGTAGTATGCATCGTAGAAGCCCGCGCTGAGCACGTAGGTGCCGATGAGGATACGGCGCTTGACCTCGTCGCCGAAGCCGGCGGCGCGGGTGGCGGCGTACATGTCCTGCAGGTTGGCGCCCGCGGGCAGGTCGCGCAGGCCGTAGCGCACCCCGTCATACCGCGCGAGGTTGCTCGACGCCTCTGCCGGAGCGATGATGTAGTAGGCGGGCAGCGCATATTTGGTGTGCGGCAGACTGACCTCAACCACCTCGGCCCCCGCATCCTTCATCCAGGCGATCCCGGTGTCCCAGCTGGCGAGCACTTCGGGGTCTGTCCCCTCCATCCGGTATTCGCGTGGCACGCCGACCTTCTTGCCGCGCATGTCGGCATCGAGGTTCGCTTCCCACATGGGCACCGGCAAATCGAGGCTGGTCGCATCCTTGGGGTCGAAGCCGGCCATCGCTCCGAGCATGATCGCGCAGTCCGCGACGTCGCGCGCCAGCGGCCCGGCCTGGTCGAGGCTCGAGGCGAAGGCGACCACGCCCCAGCGGCTGCAGCGGCCGTACGTCGGCTTGATGCCGCAGATGCCGGTGAAGGCGGCCGGCTGGCGAATCGAACCGCCGGTGTCGGTGCCCGTCGCCGCCGGACACAGCCGCGCCGCGACCCCCGCCGAGCTGCCGCCCGACGATCCACCGGGCGCGAGCGGCGCGTTGCCGCCATCGCTGCGGCGCCAGGGCGAGATGACGTTGCCGAAATGGCTCGTCTCGTTCGACGAGCCCATCGCGAACTGGTCCATGTTGAGCTTGCCCAACATCCCCGCACCCGCACGCCACAGGTTGGCCGACACGGTGCTTTCGTATTCGGGGACGAACCCTTCGAGGATGTGGCTCGCCGCGGTGGTCTGCACGCCCTGGGTGGCGAACAGGTCCTTCATCCCGATCGGCACGCCGGCCAGCTTGCCCGGGGTCTCGCCCCTGGCGCGCGCCGCGTCGGCGGCGTCCGCGGCTTCGAGCGCCTTGTCGGGCGTGGTGACGATGAACGCGTTGAGCGCGCCCTGCGCCGCGGCGATGTTGGCGTTGAAGCCTTCCGCCACTTCGCGCGCGGAAAACGCGCCCCCAGCAACCCCGTCGCGGATCGCCTTGACGCCGAGGTCGGTCAATTCACTCACAATCCGTCACCCTGAACTCGTTTCAGGGTCCATCGACGGCCTTGGCGCAGGTCCGGCGATAACGCGCTGAACCCGTTGTTATGGATCCTGAAACGGTCGCCGCTAGGCGGCTGTGCAGGATGATCGAATGAAAATGCCGGCATTTTCATTCGATCACCTTGGGCACACCGAAGAACCCGTGCTCGGGCGCCGGGGCGTTGGCCAGCACGGCATCGCGGATGCCGCCGCCAGTCAGCGGGTCGGCGTCGACCACATCGTCGCGCAGGCGCAGGATGTTGGGGATCACCGCGGTCATCGGCTCGACCCCGGCGGTATCGACCTCGGCCAACTGCTCGACCCAGTCGAGGATGGCATTGAGTTCGGGCACCATACGGTCGAGCGCGGGCTCATCCATGCGGATGCGCGCCAGGCTGGCGATCTTGGCCACGGTTTCGCGGGTTACGGTCATCGGCCCGCGCGTTAGCGCCGGCGCGGCGGCCCATCAAGCGCGGAAGGCGCATCGTCAAGCGGCTGCCCGATCGACTGGCCATCGACCACGATGTAGCGTTTGGCCACCGTGCGAACCTCGACCGTGCTGTCGGGCCGCAGATTGACGCGCGGCGCAGGGAGCGCGACATCGACATGCGGAACATCGGCGGGAAGAACCGCCACCTGGTAACCGGGACCGTTGACCACTGCGACGCGCCGCTTCCCACCCGGCGCTGGACCGAGATCGAGCGCGACGCAGGTCTGGTAGCAAGCCCACGGATTGGCCCGCAGCCAGTCGCGCACGAGCTTTTCCAGCGCCGGATCGGCCGGCTCCACCCGCAAGTCGATTTCGCTCACGGGAGTGGCGCCCCACATGCGGGTGGTCTGGGCGCGCGCCTCGCGCGCCAGTTTGGCCACGGTTGCGTTCTCGCTCTTCGCCAGTCGTCCCAGCGCGCGCCGCCCCGCATCGCCGAAGTCCCAGCGCAGTGCGTCGTAATCGAACTTGTCGGCGGCCACCTTGCCGCTTTCCAGCCGCCCGATCTGCTGGCGCGCGCTGATTGCGCCAAAGTCGAGGATCGGCAGCGCCAGGAACAGCGCGATCATGCCGATCAGCACCGCGAGATGCAGGTTGGCGCGCCGGAACCGGTCGCGCCAGTCTCCGCGCTTCCAGCCGCGCACCACCGCAACCAGCCAGGCCAGGCCGTAAGCGGTCGCCACGGCGATCGCGACCAATCCCCACAATCGTTCGGGGCTGAGCCCGTGCTGCGCCACCCGCGTACCGAGCGAGACCGCGGCGAACGCCGTCAGCGGCAGCACCGCGACGGTCAGCACCAGCGCCGCTGCGCGCAGTGCGCGGTTGCCGCTGGTTTCGGCATCGCTGTCGCGGACAATCGCGTTGGCCAGCAGCCACGCGCCCGCCGCGCACATCAGCAGCACCGGGGTGGCGCTGCGGGTCGCCTGCCACAGAACCTCTGGGCCCGAGATCGCCATCGCCACCAGGAACAGTGCGAGGCCCGCGGCAAGCGGCACGCCGAGGATCGACATGACCACCATCACCACCCGCTGCAGCGTGCCGATGATCTTGGCCTCGTTGCGCAACACGCCCAGCGCCGCGCCGAACGCGGCGCCCGACCAGGCCCAGCCGAACCAGCCTTCGCGCATCAGATCGCGCAGCAGGTCGATCTTGAGCAGGTGGAACAGTTCGCTCAACACCAGCAGTAGCAGCCACGAGGCGCCGGTGAAGGCCAGACTGCCCGCCGCGCCGATCGCGTCGCTCCAGGCATGGCCGTGGATCAAAGGATAGGAAGTGGCGAAGCGCGTGCTGTGGAAATTCGATTGGAACAGCGGCATCGCCAGCCCGGTCGCGATCACTCCGGCGATGAAACCGTATTCGGGGGTCGCGTGCGAATCGCCGCCGGCGACCGCGCGCCAGGCGAGGCCGGCCATGACCAGACCGGCGAGCGCGGCGAACGCCAGTGGTCCCTTCCAGCGGTCGCGCTCGAGTGTGAATACCAGCGCAACAGGGCCGAAGAACAGCAGCGCGGTCAGCGCGGCGCGCCAGGCCTCCTGCGTATCGGGCCCCTCGCCCCCGGCGGCGAAATAGATCAGCAGCCCGGCGACGCCGAGAATTCCCGCCAGCACCCACGGGCGCAGCGGCCATTCGTCGGCCGGGCTCGTTGCAGTCCGTTCGCCGTCGCTCATCGCTTGCTCCCTCGCCTTACTCGCAACCGTCTAGCGCGGCGCGGGCCGCTTGGCATGAGCGTACGGTGAGCAATCGGTGAAATCGACGCCTATTGCGGGGCGGCGGGGTCGGCCGGCGCCGGCTGCGCAGCTGACCCCTGAGCTGCGCCCTGTGCGGGACCTTGCGGCGGGCCCTGTTGCTGCATCATCTGCTGCAGCACCTGGAAGCGGCGCTGGGCGTCGGCCTCGCTCATGAAATCGACCAGCTCAACATCGAACACCAGGTCGGCATTGGGCGGGATCGGCGCGCCCGGAGGCGGGGTCGCGCCATAAGCCTTGTCGGCGGGAATGCTCAGGCGGTACTTGCCGCCCTTCTGCATCCGTTGGAGCCCTTCGGCGAACCCGGGCACGACGCCCGAAACCTGCATCGGCATGCCTTCGGGCAAAATGCCGTTGGTTGGAAACGGCAGTTCCTTAGACTGGTCGAAGACCGTCCCGTCGGCGAGTTTGCCGGTGTACTTGAGGAACACCACGTCCGAAGCGGCCGGCGACGGGCCGGTGCCTTCGGTCAGCGTCTCGACTTCTACCCCCGCGGGCAGGCTGGCCCAGGCGATCCCGCCGGCGAGCAGCACCGCGGCGATCACGCCGAGCCACAGCTTGGCCAGCGACCCTTTGGCGATCGGCTGGAGAGGAACGCGGGTGATCTCGGTCATCGATTGGTCCTGAAAAGAAGCCCCTGAATCGACAAGGGGCGCGGATTTCTCCGCGCCCCGATGCCTTATCGCCGTGGCGTGTGCAAGGAGGGCTATTTGCCCCCGTCGCGCTCCACCCGCTTGCGCTCGAGCTTGCGCGCGCGGCGGATCGCGGCGGCCTTCTGCCGGGCGCGCACTTCACTCGGCTTCTCGTAGTGACGGCGCAGCTTCATCTCGCGATAGACGCCCTCGCGCTGCAGCTTCTTCTTGAGCGCGCGCAGAGCCTGGTCGACGTTGTTATCGCGAACGATGATTTGCATAAAAGTTTCGAAACCTCAGCAATAGCGCAGAGCCCGCATCGCGCGCGGGAATGCGCCTTGTAATAACGAAAAAAACGCGAGGCATCCGTGACGGAAGTCCCGCGGGCCGGGCGCCCTTAACCCCCTCGCGGCGATTCTGCAAGGGGGTGGCCCCGCCTTTGCATCGCGCGAGGGTCCCGGCTAAGGCGCGCGGCGATGAACACGACTTCTCCTTTCGCCGCTAGCGCGCTGGTCTTCGCCGGGGGCGGGATGGGCGCGGTGCTGCGCCACCAGATGGGCCGCGGCCTGACCGGCTGGCTCGGCCCGGCGGCGATGACCGCGTTCCCTTGGGCGACGCTGGCGGTCAACGTGTCGGGGAACCTGGCGATGGGGCTGCTGGCGGGTTGGCTGGCGAAATACGGAGCCGGCGGCGAGCATTGGCGGCTGTTCCTCGGGGTCGGGCTGCTCGGCGGGTTCACCACATTCTCGGCATTCAGCCTTGAACTGATGCTGCTGATCGAGCGCGGGCAGGCGGGCACCGCCTTCGCCTATGCCGCGGTCTCGGTGCTCGCGGGCCTGAGCGGCCTCTATCTCGGCCTTATCGCGATGCGGCTGGCATGAGTCAGGACGTCCGCCAGTTCACCGTCGCGGCCGACGACGACGGAGTGCGGCTGGACCGCTGGTTCAAGCGCCACCTGCCGGCAATCGGCTTCGCCACCGTCAGCCGCTGGGCGCGGACCGGACAGATCCGGCTCGACGGCAAGCGCGCCAAGCCCGAGGATCGCGTGGCCGCCGGCCAGGTTCTGCGCGTCCCGCCGGGCGGCAATTCGCCCAAAGCCAAGGCGGTCAAACCCCGGGTCGAACTGACCGACGAGCAGATCGCCGAGGCCGAGGCGATGGTCATCGTCCAGACCCCCGCCGCGATCGTGCTCAACAAACTCCCCGGCCTGGCTACTCAGGGCGGGACCAAGACCCACAGCCATGTCGACGGGCTGCTTGACGCGTTCGGGCAGGACCCGCGCCCGCGCCTCGTGCACCGGCTCGACAAGGACACCAGCGGGGTCCTGCTGGTCGCACGCACGCCTGGCAGCGCGGCGTTCTTCTCCCGCCGGTTCGCGGGCCGCAGCGCCAAGAAGATCTACTGGGCGCTGGTCGCCGGCGTGCCCGATGTCGGCCACGGCATGATCGAGGCCGCGCTCGCCAAGCAGCCCGGCACCGGCGGCGAGAAGATGCACGTCGACGAGGAAAACGGCCAGCCGGCCAAGACCCGCTACCGCGTGGTTGACCGCGCGGGCAACGCCGCCGCCTGGGTCGAGCTCGAACCGCTGACCGGCCGCACGCATCAGTTGCGCGCGCACATGGCCGCGATCGGCCACCCGATCGTCGGTGACGGCAAGTACGGCGGGCAGGAGGCGTTTCTCACCGGCAGCGTCAGCCGCAAGATGCACCTCCACGCCCGCCGCCTGATCATCGACCATCCGAATGGCCAGAAGCTCGACGTCACCGCCCCGCTGCCCGAGCACTTCGCGGCGAGCATGGTGCAGCTTGGCTTCGACGAGGCGATGAGCGACGCTTCGCCGACCGAGGGCCCGCCCCCGCCGACCCGCGAATCGAAGAAGCAGGCGGCCCGGCAACACGCCAAGCAAGCGCGCAAGGAGCGCCCCACCCGCCGTGGGCGCGCCGCCGCCAAGCCAGCGGCAAAGCCGCCGGGGAAGCCGTCCGGAAAGCCACCGGGTCGGGGCAAGCGCTGATGCACCCCAACCCGCTGTTTCGCAGCGAGGACCGCGCGCTGATGGAAGCGCTGATCGACGAGATCGGCTTCGGCATGGTGTTCCTCGGCACCCCTGATGGTCCGCGGGTGGCACACACTCCGTTGCTGCAAGCCGAAGACGGCGCGATCCGGTTCCATCTGGCGCGCGGCAACGGGCTGACCAAGTGGCTCAGCGGCGCGACCGCGCTGATTACCGTGAACGGCCCCGATGCCTACATCTCGCCGCGCTGGTACGCCGATCGCGCCACGGTGCCGACCTGGGATTACGTTGCGCTGGAGCTCGAGGGCCGCGTCCAGCGGATGGATACCGACGGGCTCGAAGCTCTGCTCTATGCGCTGATCGAGCGGCACGAAAGTCGGCTCGGCGGCGCGCAATGGAGCGGCGAGGAAACTCCGCCCGACCTGTGGCGCAAACTGCTCGGCGGGATCGTCGGGTTCGAGATGGAGGTGCTCGCCTGGCGGCCGACCTTCAAGCTGTCGCAGAAGAACACGCCCGCGGAGCGCGAGGCGATCGCCGCCGGGCTCGAGGCGGCCGGCTCGCCCGCGCTCGCCCAGCTCATGCGGACGATTCCCGCTTGAAGCTGGCGGTGTTCGACTGCGACGGCACTCTGGTCGATGGGCAGGCGGCGGTGTGCGAAGCGATGGAGACCGCATTCGGACAGGCCGGCCTGCCCGCCCCCGACCGCAGCGCGGTGCGGCGGATCGTCGGCCTCAGCCTGCCGCAGGCGGTGCGCGTGCTGGCGCCGGATGCCGAGGCGGAGCGGCAGGGCGCGGCGGTCGAGGCGTACAAGGCCGCGTTCCGCGCCAGTCGCGAGGAGGGTCGGCTGGAAGAACCGCTCTACGATGGCATGGCCGACCTGCTGCGCGACCTGCACGAGGCCAGCTGGACGCTCGCGGTCGCCACTGGCAAGTCCGACCGCGGCCTCGCCATGTGCCTCGCCGGGCACGGCATCGCCGGCCTGTTCACCTCGCTCCAGACCGCCGACCGCCATCCCTCCAAGCCCGACCCGGCGATGCTCGAGGCCGCGCTCGCCGAGGCCGGAGCGCTGGCGAAGGAGGCGGTGATGATCGGCGACACCAGCTTCGACATGGCCATGGCCCGCGCCGCCGGAGTGCGCGCGATCGGCGTCGCGTGGGGCTATCATACCGAAGCTGAACTGATCGAGGCAGGAGCTTATGCGGTCGCCTCAGATGTCAGCCAACTGAAAGACCTGATCGATGGCTAGCCGTCCACCCGAACCCAACACCCCTGCGGACGATCCGGCACGCGGCCGCTTCGCCATCATCGCCTTGCACCGGCTGCTGGGCATCGCCCTGGTCTTCGCCGGCATCCTGGTTAGCCAAGGGGTAATTGACTGGCCGGAACAGCTGGGCTGGGCGCTGGTCGCGCTCGGCCTGGTCGACGTGTTCGTCGTGCCCCAGGTACTCGCCCGCATGTGGCGCACGCCGCGCCCGTGAGACGTTTTTGGAATGACGTTAGGGTCGAGCCGGATGACGGCGGCTGGCGGGTAATGCTCGACGGCCGGCCGATCCGCACCCAGGGCGGCGCGGCGCAAGTCCTGCCAACCCGCGCGCTCGCGGAACTCCTCGCCGGCGAATGGACGGCGCAGGGCGAAAAAGTCGACCCCGCTGCCTTCCCTCTTCGTAACATGGCCGACTATGCGATCGACATGGTCGCCGCCGACCCCGCCGGCACGGTGGCCAAGCTGCTGCGCTTCGCCGAAACCGACACCCTGTGCTACCGCGCCGACCCCGAGGAGCCGCTGTGGAAGCGCCAGCAGGCGGTGTGGGAGCCGATCCTAACCGCCTTCGAAACGCGCGAGGGCGTGCGGATGGAGCGCGTCTGCGGAATCGTCCACAAGCCCCAGCCGCCCGCCACGCTCGACCGCCTGCGCACGCGGCTGGAGGCGTTCGATCCTTTCACCCTCGCCGCGCTCGAGGTGCTGACCTCGCTTGGCGCCTCGCTATGCATCGGCCTGTCCGCGCTTGGTCCGGCGGCCGACGCCGAAGCGCTATGGCACGCCGCCGAGCTCGAAGAGAAGTGGCAGGTCGAGTTATGGGGCTCGGACGCCTTGGCTGAGCAGCACCGCGCCGGCCGCGCGGCGCATTTCCTGCTCGCGGTAGCGTTTGCGGGAGCCATGTCGGCCGAATGACGTGACCGACCTAGACCGCTTCCCGCAAATTGCGCGGGTACGGTCGCTTGCGGGACCAGGTTCCCGGAGATGAATGTCCGCAATGGGTGGAAAGCGGACATTTGCCTCAACATATTCGACGCGAGTGGGTCTGGTGCAGATGCGAACGGTGTAAACTTCAACGAGATAGACGCTGAAGAGGGAACCCATTGGCTACCGCATTGCTTTCATCAGCACGACGGGTTCATGCGAGTCAAACTTGCCCGCGCCAGGAGTGTGTGTGTGATGAAAATGCAGTAGCAACGGCCTTTCTCGCTTCCGCTTTGGCTCTCTCGCCAATTACCTCAGCAGCAGCTCAAGTCGAGCTTGAGGTATTTGAAAACCACGGGGCGTGTTAGTCTGCCATAATCGACATTCGAAATGGCGTGCGCAAGCTGGTCGGACTGAACGTTAACGGCTCAACGGTGAGCTTGGTCTGCAAGCTCGTGACAAGCGGACCCAATACAGGTAAGTATGTGCTAATTGTAGGGTAAGTGACGAGGCGGTCCACGCTTGCAAAGGCGCGGGCGTCAAGCCGACAGTTTCGATGCATAAGTTCCTTGGTTCCCTAGGCCTACACGAACCACACGTGGTGGTAATCCTTCGCCAAGCTTATAGAAAGTCGAAGAAAGTGTGCAGCGGGGTCCCCCGCAGCCGCCGGCTTCCCTTGCTCGGGCCACAGCTTGATAACTGCGCTGACGGTCAGTTGACCCATCTACTTTTGCAAATGGTAATCCGAGAATGTCCCCTTTTGCGTGGAAAAAGGACTTCCGCGCGGTAGGCTAGTGACCGTGTTCGGGTGGAGCGAAGAGGATTAGCTCAACGCGCTCGGACCCATCGACGTAAGCGTCGTGCCCCGGCGGTATCTCGAAGAAGTCCCCCGCGGTGATGCGGGTCTCTTTATTGGCTTCGACCATGCGAACAACCAGCTTGCCGCTCATGCAGTAGCCAGTGTGATGCATCGGGCATGTGTCAGGGGAGCCTAATAGAGGCTTCTCGTCCTTCTCCCAACTCCATCCAGGTTCGAAGACGGCATGCATTCCGGTGTTCCCGTTGCACGTCTTGATGACGGAGATGCCGCCGGCATCTTTCATATCGAGTCGATCATCGGGCGTGTCGAAACGGCGAGTTTCTATCTCAGCAGTCACCGCTAATCTCCTCTGCGCGACCTACACCGGAACATGCTCTGTCAGTCGTAGAATTGTAAGGCAGCGATAGCTATGTCGGCAATGGGGTCGATAGCCGACACTTCCCGCTGGCGAAAAAAATCAACCAACCCAGTCCGCGACCTCGCCGGCGACCTGATTCGCCGCCCGGTTGAGCGCCGCGCCCACGGGCGCCGCCTCGGGCAGGACGCCGGGCACGGTGGCGGAGAAGCGCTTGGTGCGCACCTGGGTGCCGTTGACGTCGCGCACCGCGTCATAAGTGACCACCACCGAGCTGGTGCGCGCGTCGTAGCCAAAGTCGATCAGCGTGCCGCGCAGCTGATTCTTGGGGGTCAGCGCCGGATCGTCGTTGTCGATCACCAGCCGGTTGCCGCGTGCGCGGATCGTTTCGCCGAGCAGGCGGCGGAACAGGCGGCTGGGCTTGTCGACCCACACCGCGTCCTTGACGTAGGCGATCTGGGTATCGTCCATCTGCACCGGCACGCGGGTGTTGGCGAGCTTGGTCGGGGTGGCGGGTTCTTCCACCGCGATCGCCTGCGCGACATCGCCGTTGATCACGGTCCCGGTGGCCACGGTCTGCGTCGGCGTCAGGGTAAGCAGGCTCTTGGGCGGCTTGGCGCCGAAGCTCAGGCAGCCTGTCAGCAGCAGGCCGGCGGCCAGCGCAATCGCGGCGTTGCGGAAGGTCATGGCGTCCCTCTTCATGGCTTGTAGTCGGGCAGCTTCTGGCCGCCGATCAGCCCGCCCGCGCCCTGGCTCTCGATCCGTTCGGTCACAGCGCGCAGCGCGGCGCTGGTCGCGCGCAAATCGCGCAAGGTCGCCTCGGCGGCGGGCAGCGTGCTCTCGCTGAGCTGGCGCGCGGCGGGGCGCGCATCCTCGAGCGTCGCGGACATTGACTTGGCCGCGGCGTCGGCGGACTTGAGCGTGGCGCGAAGCTGGTTGGCGAGGCTCTGCCCTTCCTGGTTGAGCAGGCGGTCGGTCGAGCCGAGCACAGTCTCGAACTGGTTGAGCGCCTCGCTCGCCTCGCGCAGGGTCACTTGCAGCTCGGCGAGCGTGCGCTGAACTTGCGGCGTGGCTTGCGCGATGTCGCCGGTCATCCGCTCGGTGTTGGCGAGGATACCGGCGATCGAGGCCTGGTTGCGGTCCGACAGCATCACGGTCAGCCGCTCGGTCAGCGTGGCCAGCCGTTCCATTAGTAGCGGCGCATTGGCCAGCAATTCGCCCAGCCCGCCCGGCTTGGTGGGAATGACCGGGACACCCTCAGGGCAAGCAGTCTTGCCCACGCCTTCGCCCGCGCAGGTCAGCGGCGGGGCGCCGCGACGCGCGCCATCGAGCATGATCGCCGAGACGCCGGTGAACGATCCCTGGATCGTGGCGGTAGTGCCGACCAGGATCGGAGTTCCCTCGCCGACTTTGATCCGCACCCGCACGAACTCGGGGTCCTTGGGCCAGAGTTGAATTTCGCTCACCTGGCCTGACGGAACGCCGGCGAAGCTGACCTCGGAACCCGTCGCCAAACCGGCGACCGACTGCTTGAAGAATATGTCGTATTCGTTCTGCTCTCCCTTGTTGAGCCCAGCCAGCCAGACGACGAACAGCGCCAGCCCGGCGAGCAGGGCCAGCGTCACCGCCCCCACCCAAACATGATTGGCCCGTGTTTCCATCGCCTTGCCCTATGCCCCCTGCTTCGCAGGCTTGTCCAACGATTTGGCGCGGCCCTGGCTCGCCTTGGCGGCGCGGCCGCGCGGGCCGTTGAAGTATTCGTCGATCCACGGGTGCCCGGTTTCGAGCAGTTCGGGAATCGTGCCCACTGCCACCACCTTGCGGTCGGCGATCACCGCCACCCGGTCGCAGATCTCGTACAGCGTATCGAGATCGTGGGTAATCAGAAACACCGTCAGCCCGAGCGCCTGCTGGAGCTTGCGAGTAAGGTCGTCGAACGCCGCGGCGCTGATCGGGTCGAGCCCGGCGGTGGGTTCGTCGAGGAACAGCAGTTCGGGGTCGAGCGCCAGCGCGCGGGCGAGGCCGGCGCGCTTCTTCATCCCGCCCGAAAGTTCCGACGGGTACTTGGCCACCGCGTCTTCGTCCAAGCCGGTCAGGCGCACTTTGTAGCCGGCGATCTCATGCATCAGTTCGGGCGCGATGTCGGGGTAGAACTGCTTCAACGGCACCTCGACATTCTCGCCCACGGTCAACGTCGAGAACAGCGCCCCGCCCTGGAACAGCACGCCCCAGCGGTTGCGCACGCCGACGACTTCCTCCGGGTCGCCGTCGGTGATCGAGCGGCCGAATACCTCGATGTGCCCTTCGTCGGGCGTCTGGAGGCCGATGATCGAGCGCATCAGCACCGACTTGCCGGTGCCAGAACCGCCGACCACGCCGAGAATCTCGCCCTGTCTGACCTTGAGCGACAGACCTTCGTGGATCACTGCATCGCCAAACTTGTTGGTCAGCCCTTCGACCACGATCGGGCATTCGCCCTTGAACCGTTCGAACGGGCGGTTGACATCGGGATCGCCGAAGTCGCCGGCTTCTTCGACGGTTGCTTCGTCGGGGAGCGGCTCGCCGATCATGCCCAGCCCACGTTGGTGAAAAACACCGCGAAGAACGCGTCGAGCACGATCACGGTGAAGATCGCGAACACCACCGCATTGGTCGTCTTGAGCCCGACTTCCTCCGAATTCCCCTCGACTTTCATGCCCTGATAACAGCCGGTCATGCCGACGATCAGGCCAAATACCGGCGCCTTCACCAGCCCGACGTAGAGATCGTATGCCGGCACTACTTCCTTGATCCGCACCAGAAACGATCCGAACGGGATGCCGAGCGCCAGCTCGCCGACCACCGCGCCGCCGATAATCGCCATGCCCGAAGCGTAGAAGCCCAGCAGAATCATCATGACGGTGACCGCAAGCACGCGTGGCACCACCAGCGCTTCCATCGGCGAGATGCCGATCGTACGCATCGCATCGACCTCCTCGGTCAGCTTCATCGTGCCGATCTGCGCGGCGAACGCGCTGCCCGAGCGGCCCGCGACCATGATTGCGGTCATCAGCACGCCCAGCTCGCGCAAGGTGATCCGGCCGACCAGGTTCACCGTCAGCGACTCCGCACCGAACTGCGAGAGCTGCACCGAACCCTGCTGCGCGATGACGATGCCGATCAGGAAGCTCATCAGCCCGATTATGCCGAGCGCATTCACGCCGACCAGTTCCATCTGACGGACGAACGCCTTGGTGCGGAAGCGCCGGGGATGGCGAATGATCGCGGCCACGGCGATCAGGAACTGACCGATGAAGGCGACCGCGCCGACTGTGCCGCGGCGCGCGCTCGCGACGCGCTCGCCGGTCGCTTCGAGCACGCGAGCGAGCAGCGGCGGCCGTTCGGGCGTCAGCGCTCCGCTAGACTCGGTATTGCCCAGCGCCTCGATGAGACGGGTGGCGCGCTCGTTGGCGCCGACGATTTTGCCACCGGTTTCACGCGCAAGCCGCAGCGCAACCCAGGCGCCGACCGTGTCGATCTCGCGCACGCCCTTGAGGTCGATCTCGGCGAGTTTCTCGTCGATCGACAGCAGGTCCTGATCGACCGGACCGATGGTCGAGACCAGGTAGTTGCCCGACAGCACCAGCCGCCGGCCGCCTTGCCCGTCCTCGATCGCGAAGTCTGCCCCGTCGCTCATGCGAGGGCGCTATGCGGCGAAAAGCGCGCGCGGACAAGCCGATGCGTCATCCACGTTGCACCTGCGAACAGGCGCTGGCATGGGCGCTCCCGTTATGACGAGCGAATTGGCCAAGACTTTCGACCCCGCGGCTATCGAGGCGCGCTGGTATGCCCATTGGGAGGCGAACGGGCTGTTCCGCCCCGCGCGGCCGAACGCACAGCCGTTCACCATCGTCAATCCGCCGCCCAACGTCACCGGTTCGCTCCATATCGGCCACGCGCTCGACAACACGCTGCAGGACGTGGTGATCCGGTATGAACGGATGCGGGGCAAGGACGCGCTGTGGGTGGTCGGCACCGACCATGCCGGCATCGCCACACAGATGGTGGTCGAGCGCGAGATGGCGATGCGCCAGGACAAGCGCACCAACTACAGCCGCGAGGATTTCGTGGCCAAGGTGTGGGAGTGGAAAGAGGAAAGCGGCGGGACCATAACAGGCCAGCTGCGCCGCCTCGGCTGCTCGATGGACTGGTCCAGAGAGCAGTTCACCATGGACCCGCACTTTTCGGCTGCGGTGACCAAGGTGTTTGTCGACCTCCACAACCAGGGCCTGATCTACCGCGCCAAGCGGCTGGTCAACTGGGATCCAGCGCTCAAGACCGCGATCAGCGACCTCGAGGTCGAGAACCGCGAGGTGCCGGGGCACATGTGGCACTTCAAGTACCCGCTCGCCGGCGGCGAAACTTATACCTACGTCGAGCGCGACGCGGACGGCACGGTGCTGCTCGAAGAACGGCGCGACTACATCGCCATCGCCACCACCCGGCCTGAAACGATGCTCGGCGACGGGGCGGTGGCGGTGCACCCCGATGACGCGCGCTACGCCCCGATCGTCGGCAAGCTGTGCGAAATCCCGGTCGGCCCCAAAGCGCAGCGGCGGCTGATCCCGATCATCACCGACGACTATCCCGACCCCGCGTTTGGATCGGGCGCGGTCAAGATCACCGGCGCGCACGACGCGAACGACTACGACGTCGCGAAACGCAACGGCATCCCGATGTACCGGCTAATGGATGAAGCCGGGCACATGCGCGCCGACGGCGTGTCTTACGTCCAGGCGGCCGACCGAGCCCGCGAGATCGCCGGCGGCGGCGCGCCCGACGCCAACGAGATCGACACACTCAATCTGGTGCCCGAGGTCTACCGCGGGCTCGACCGCTATGTCGCGCGTGCGGCGGTGGTGGCCGATATCGACGCCGAAAGGCTGATGCTGGCGGTCGAGGACAAGCCGATCGTCCAGCCGTTCGGCGACCGCGGCGGGGTGGTGATCGAGCCGATGCTGACCGATCAATGGTACGTCGACGCCGAAACGCTGGCCAAGGCGCCGATGCAGGCGGTGCGCGACGGGCGGATCGAAATCGTCCCCAAGAGCTGGGAGAAGACCTTTTTCAACTGGATGGAAAACATCCAGCCATGGTGTGTGTCGCGCCAGCTGTGGTGGGGGCACAGGATACCGGCGTGGTATGGTCCTGACGGGCAGATCATCGTGGCCGAAAGCGAGGCCAAGGCGCTGGCGCTGGCTGGCCCCGGCGCGACGCTGACCCGCGACGAGGACGTCCTCGACACGTGGTTCTCGTCCGCGCTGTGGCCGTTCGCAACGCTCGGCTGGCCCGAGCAGACCGATCTGCTCGCCCGCCACTACCCCAACGACCTGCTGATCTCGGGCTTCGATATCCTGTTCTTCTGGGACGCGCGGATGGCGATGCAGGGGATGCATCTGATGGGCCCCGAGCGCGAGCGACCCGAAGACAAAGTGCCGTGGAAGCGGCTCTACCTTCATGGCCTGGTGCGCGCGGCCGACGGGCAGAAGATGTCCAAGTCCAAGGGCAACGTGGTCGATCCGCTGCTGCTGATCGACAAGTTCGGGGCCGACGCGCTGCGGTTCTTCATGTGCGCCATGGAGAGCCAGGGCCGCGACGTGAAAATGGACGAGAGCCGGGTCGAGGGCTACCGCAACTTCGCCACAAAGCTCTGGAATGCCACGCGGTTCTGCCAGGCCAATGGCATCGGCGCCTCGCAGTCCATCGCCGCGCCCGAAGCCACGCTGGCGGTGAACAAGTGGATCATCGGCGAGGTCGTCGAGACGCTTGGCGCGATCGACAAGGCGATAGCTGACTTGCGCTTCGATGCCGCCGCCAGCGCGATCTACCGCTTCGTGTGGGATACGTTCTGCGACTGGTACCTCGAGCTCATCAAGCCTGTTTCGGGGGCCAAGATCGACGACGAGACCAAGGCGGTCGCCGGCTGGGCGCTCGACCAAATCCTGGTCATGCTCCACCCGTTCATGCCGTTCATCACCGAGGAGCTGTGGCACGCTCAGGGGACACGGCCCTACGAGCTGATCGTGGCCAAGTGGCCCGAGCCGGATGCAGCAGCGGACCTTGCGGCCAAGGTCGAAGTCGAGTGGCTGATCACTCTAATCCAGGCAATCCGCTCATTTCGTGCGGAGTACTCAATCCCCCCGAAAGTTCTGGATTTGAAGCTCACTGACGGGTCGGAGCAAGATCGGGAACTAGCCGAAAAGTACGATGTTCAAATCAGGCGGTGTGCAGCAATCCAAAGCTGGTTAATCGCGGTTGCGCCCCGTGGTTTGGGGGACGAAAGCTTCCAAGAAAATGCCCCGATCTCCTTCTCGGGAGGGAGGGCTGTCGCGACGCCAGACACTGCTCAGATCACCGTCGACACGATGATTCTGGTGACTTCGCTTCACGGAGTGATCGACGTTGAGGCCGAAAGGGCGCGGCTCGCAAAGGCGCTCGCCACCTCCGAGAGGGAAGCGCAAGCGCTCGCCGGCCGTCTAGGCAACCCCAGCTTCGTCGAGCGCGCCAAGCCCGAGGCGGTCGACAAGGCCCGCGCCGACCACGCGCACCACGCAGCCGAGGCCGAGCGGCTCAAGGCGGCGCTGGCGCGGCTGGGCTAACGTCCTCCCCCCATCGGGGAGGAACCATTTTCCTACACGGTGCCACCTGTGCCATGGGATGCGAATGCCGTGCACCGTGCGAGTCCTGCCCTGTTGCCTCAAGACGCAATCAGTCCAACCCATTGTTTTCAAAGCGCACGAGAACCGATTTTCGAGTGAACTTTGGGTGAACTTTGGAGCGTGCCGCAGTTGCTGACTCTCGCCACTGACGACACCGGCGGGCCGGAGATTTTCGCCTCGCTGCAGGGCGAAGGACCGTCGGCGGGCAAGCCGTGCGCGTTCATCCGGCTGAGCCGGTGCAACCTTGCCTGCGTGTGGTGCGACACCGCCTACACCTGGCGCTTCGAGGGCGACCTTCGACCGCACCGCGGCGGCGTAAGCTACGACCGCAAGACCAATCAGGTAACGCTGTCCGCGCTCGAAGCGGCCCGCGCGATCGACCGGCTGCCCCCGCGCCGGCTGGTCATCACGGGCGGCGAGCCGCTGCTCCAGGCCACCGCGCTGGCCGAACTCGCCGCGCTGCTCCCCGACCACGGAATCGAGATCGAGACCAACGGCACGGTCGAGCCCGCGCCCCGGCTCGATGCCTATATCGACCAATACACCGTCAGCCCCAAGCTGGCGCACAGCGGCAACCCGGCCGCGCTCGCGCTGCTGCCCGAGCGACTGCGCCAGTGGGCGGCAGAGCCGCGCGCGGTGTTCAAGTTCGTCATCGCCGCGCCCGCCGACGTGACCCAGGTGATGGCGCTCCAGGCCGGGTTCGGCATCGCGCCGGAGCGGATTTTCCTGATGCCCGAGGGGACCGACAGCGCGGCCTTGCGCGGGCGCATGGCCTGGCTGGCGCCGTTGTGCGTCGAGCAGGGGTATCGCCTCTCCGACCGGCTGCATATCCACCTCTACGGCGATACGCGCGGGACGTAAGAGCGATTATTTCCCCTGGGCGCGCCAGCGCTGGACGATGCGGTGGACCCGGTCCTCCTCGCCGCCGGCCTGGCGCCACAGATCGACGAAGCTCGGGTCTTCGGACGCCGGGCGTTTCTGCTCTTCCAGGTTGTCGAAGCTCACCCGGATCGGGATCGCCACGCCCTCGCCGCAGATGATGCATTCGCGATTTCGCAGCGCGGGGATCGAATCGAGGAAGCCGCGCGCGCCTTCGGGCATGGCCGCCTTGACGAACGCCTGGTCGCGGTCGTTGTTGAGGCGCATCGAGATGATCGTGCCGCACTGGCTGAGCACACCTTCGGCCAGGTCGCTCGGGCGCTGGGTGATCAGGCCCAGGCTGATGCCGTACTTGCGGCCTTCCTTGGCGATGCGGCTGAGGATCTTACCGACCGACGAACCGTCGGCGTTCTTTTCGTTGGGGACGTAGCGGTGCGCTTCCTCGCAGATCAGCAGGATCGGGCGGGTGCGTTCCTCGCGGCCCCAGATAGCGAAGTCGAACACCAGCCGGCTGAGCACCGCGACCACCGTGCTGGTGATGTCGCTCGGCACGCCGGACACATCGACGATGGCAATCGGTTTGCCGGCGCCCGGCATGCGGAAGATCTTGGACAGGAAGTCGGCCATCGTGTCGCCAACCAGCATGCCCGAGAACATGAACTGGTAGCGCGGATCGGCCTTGAGCTCGTCGAGCTTGGTCTTGATGCGCATATAGGGCGCGGTGTTGGTCGCCTTGTCGAGCTTACCCATCTCGTTCTGGATCTCGTTCGACAGGTCCGACAGCAAGTAGGGGATCGGCGAATCGACAGTGATCTTGCCCATCATCTCGGCCAGCCGGTTCTTGCTGCGCGCCTTGAGCAGGCACTTGGCGAGGATGTCCTGATCGGTCTGCTTGTCGTTGCCGGTGCTGTTGATCAGCACCTCGCAGTGCTCCTCGAAATTCATCAACCAGTACGGCATTTGCAGGTTGCTGACGTCGAGGATCAGTCCGGTGTTGCGAAATGCCGCCGAGTATTCGCCGTGCGGGTCGATCATTATGATGTGGCCGTCGGGCGCGGCGTCGCAGATGCGGTGGAGGATCAGCGCGGCGCTGGTCGACTTGCCGGTGCCGGTCGAACCGAGCAGCGCGAAATGCTTGCCGAGCATGGCATCGATATAGAGCCCGGCGCGAATGTCCTTGGTCGGATAGACGGTGCCGATCTGAATGTTCGAGCGGCCGTCGCTGGCGTAGATCTGCCGCAAGTCGGGGGTGGTCGCGGGGAAGATCAGCGCGCCCGGGATCGGATAGCGGGTCACGCCGCGGCGGAAGCCGTGGATCCGGCCGGTAAGCTTCTCCTCGCTCCCTTCGCCGAGGAAGTCGATGTTGGCGATGATCCCGCCGCTGGTGCGCCGGTCTTGCTTCTGGTTGCGCACGCTGGCGAGCAGCCACGAATTGCCGACGCGGATCTTGATCTGGCTGCCGACCTGGCCGGCAAGCGCGATCGACGGGTCGTCATCGGCCATGCATTCGTTGAGGCGCTGGAGGTCGAGCGCGATCTGCGAGCCCGAACCGGCGATTTCGAGCACCACGCCGATCGGCTGCATCGCGTTGTCGGCCGGGACGGCTACGCCGGCGCCGGGCGTGGCAGCCGGAGGCGCAGGCTCGCCCGGCTGGAAACTCTGAAACGTCTGTTTGCCCATGTCGTCCATGCGGACACGCCCCTCACAATCGTCGGCGCGTCATGCACGGGGCGCGGTTAAGATCGCGTCAACGCTGTTGTTCTTGCCCGCTTTCCAATCAGATCAGCGCGAACAGTCGCCCGGCGATCCAGCCCATGCCGATCGCCAGGCTGACTGCCAGCAGTCCGTAGAAGAACGATTGGGTCTGGGCGAAAACCTCGACGAACCGTTCGAAGCCGACCTTGCGCACTTCGACTTCGGCGATCGCCGAGGCGACCACGCGGCCGCCATTCACCGCGAAGGTTTCGGCGGTGTAGGTTCCGGTCTGCACGCTCGAGGGCAAACTGATGCGCGCCTGGTAGAGCACGTCCTCGCTGATCCGCACCCCGCGCATGGCCTCGTGGTAGAGTCCCTGGCGGCGCTTGAGGTCGACGAGCCCCGCGGTGAAGCGCGCCTGCTCGGCCGGGTCGATCTCGCCGGTCGGCGACAGCTGGATGAAATCGGTGCCGAATTCGTAGATCGCGGCGGTCTTCTCATCGACGATTTCGCTCACCGGGCGCGACGCCGCCACCGCGAAGAACGACGGAGCCGAGCGGAAATCGGTGCTGGCCGCGTTGATCCACAAACCACCGACCTTGGACTTCTCGCGCAGGCGGATCGGCTCGGCCGGACCCTTGAGCACCACCACGATGTCGTACTCGCGCGCCGCGCGTACCCCGGCGGGATCGAGCACCGCGCCGAACAGCAGCAGTTCGGTGCCGGTGAACCCCTGGCGCACGCGGACTTCGTGCTGGCTGACCTCGGGCACGAGGATCGGGTCGCGCTGCCCGGTCAGCATGACCAACGCCGCGAGCAGAAGCAGGAGCCGCATCACAGTGGATTGACCGTGTAGATCTCGTCCGGACGTACACCGAGTCCGAACAGCATCCGCAGCGCCACCAGCAGCACGATCGCGGCGAGAATCAGGCGCAGCACCTCGGGCTTGGCCTTTTGCGCCAGTTGGGTGCCGATCTGCGCGCCCGAGACCGATCCCAGCAGCAACAGCCCGGCGAGCACCACATCGACCGCCTTGGTCGTCAGGGCGTGCATCATCGTGGTGACCATGGTCACGAACAGGATGTTGAACAGGCTGGTGCCGACCACCACGCCCGCACTCATGCCGAGCAGGTAGAGCATCGCGGGCACCAGGATGAACCCGCCGCCCACGCCCATCAGCATCGTCAGCACGCCCACCGCCGCGCCGAGGATCAAGGGCGCGAGCGGTGAGATGTAGAGCCCCGATTTGTAGAACCGCCAGCGCCCCGGCAGCGCGGCGACCAGCGGGTGGTGCCGGCGCTTGGCGGCGCGCGGCCGCTCGGCGCCGCCTCGCGCCGCGCGAATCGCGGTCCATGCCTCGTGCGCCATCAAGGTCCCGATCGTACCGAGCATGACCACGTAGAGGATCGAAATTACCGTATCGATCTGGCCGATCGACTGGAAGAAGCGGAACAGCAGCGCGCCGATGCCGCTGCCGATCGCCCCGCCCGCGACGGTCACCGCGCCCATCCGGTAGTCGACCCCCGCTCGCCGGTTGTGCGCCAGCACGCCCGATACGCTCGCGCCGGTGACCTGCGTCGAGGCCGAGGCGGCGGCAACCGTCGGCGGCACGCCGTAGAAGATCAGCAGCGGCGTGGTCAAAAATCCGCCGCCGACCCCGAACAGGCCCGACAGGATGCCCGTCAGCGCGCCGAGCGCGACGATGAACAGCCCGTTGACCGACAGGTTCGCGATCGGGAGGTACACGTCCATCGTGCTGCCCTAACCCCTTGGGCCCCGCTAATGAAGGTGCGGCGGGCTAGAAACCCGTCGACAGCGTGACGGCGAGTCCGCTGCCGGGGTTCGCGTCCCCCGCGACCCGCTGCCGATAGTCGACCGACAGCCGCAGCGACGCAGGGCCGGTCGCGAGTTCGAGCCCCAGCGTGGGACCCACGTCGAGCCGCTCGGCGAACTTCTGCGCCCCGCCCCAGACCCCGGCGCCCGCGCGCAGGCGCACCGGCCCGCTTTGCGCGAGCGATGCGGTGACACGCGCCTGCCCATCGGCGAACGGGGTGCGGTTCCGCCCGCCAATCCAACCTCCCTGCGCGTAGCCCTCGCCGGTCAGGCCGAGCGGCAAGTCGAGCGGGGCAAGCTCGGTGTAGGCCAGTAACGCAGGCCGCAGCTCCGTTCGGCCAGCGGAGCTAGTCGCGCGCGCTTCGCCCTGGACGCGCACGGGAATGCTCGCGAGCGGTCTCAGTCCGAAGCCAGCCGCAAGCTCCGACTGCCGCGGGCGGTCGGGTGCGTGCGTTGCGCGCAAGTGCAGGGCGGGTCGGCGATCTCCTTGGGAAAGTTCGTAGCGCATCGCCAGTCCGATTTGCGTGCCCCCATAACTCGCGGGCCGCGCGCCGTTCGCGACTCGCGGTAACCCGCTGCCGCTGCGCCAGGCCATCCAGCCGTCGACCCGCCAGGCGCGCTGGCCAGTCATTGCGAGGACGCCGACCGGCACTGACCGGGTGGATAATGAGTCGGTCTGTCCTCTTGCCATGGGCGCTTTTGGCATATCGACGGGCCTGACCGCCTCCATAAGCGGGATCGCTCCGGCGATGCGATATGCGGTGTGGCCTAGCAGCGGAGCGGAAGGGACCGAGCAAAAGCCGGCCACATCTGGCGCCTCGTCCCCCGGCAGGACGGTTACGGTGCCTGACGGTGACAGCGATTCGCGGGACGCAGCAACCAGTGGCGTCGCGGCTCGCGCGACAACGGGCACGACCTGCGTGATGGCCCGGATACGAGCGAATGGCGACTCCCACAGCATCGCGCGCGCACCCGCCCACGCCAGCAGCAGGACGGCCAATGCAAGCAACGGTTGGCCGCGTCTGCGGTACTTGGCGGAACCGGGCGTCATGCCGCCAACTCACCTCCGCCGGCGATCGCAGGATGAATCGTGTGGCGGGTCTTGTCCCACTGCGGCACGCGCCCGCCCAGCGAGGCGACATAGCCGACCAACGCGCGGCGGCCCGCCATGATGGAAATGATATTGGTCACAGGAATCCGAAGAACCGCGCGGAATCCTTCGGCGAGGCCATATTCGCGCGCGGTGAAGGCAAAGCGCCAGCTTGCTCGCCACATGAATCCGGCGAAGTTGATCGTCAGCAACCAGGCCATCCACGGCGAAATCGGCGTTGCCGGGAGGACCCCCGCCAGATGGCCGAGCCAACCCAGCGCGACCAGCACGACCAGGACATAGGCGACTGCCAAGACCAGGGCGGTGAGTGGCCCGCGCCGGTCGCGCAGACGCATCCACAAATCCGCCGGGCGGCGGCTCCAGCCCAGCCGGTCCCATGACTGGAAGGCGATGCCATGAACCCAGCGGGTCTTCTGCCGCACCGCCCATTCAAGCCGGGCGGGAAAGCATGCGCGTGTCGCGACCAGGCGCCCGTCCGGCTCGCGGCAGCGCACGAAGCGCGATAACCCGCCGAGCTCGGCGATGCCGAGGCCGAGCTCGTAGTCCTCGGTCAGGCATTCGGCGGCGAACGGCCCGTCGCCGCCCCGCTTGGCGTGGAGCGCGGCGAGCGGCTGCCGCGCAATCGCACAGCCAACCCCTGCGGTCGGCAACCCGGCCTTCAAGGCATCGCGCACCACCATCGCCTTCCCATGAGCCTCGGCGAATTCCTCGCAATAATGCGAGGCGATCCAGCGCGATTGCGGCAACGGGTGCGGCAGGACCGGCAACTGGACCAGATCTGCGGCACCGATGTGTCCGTCAAGCACGCCGAGCGCCGCGGGATCGACCATGTCCTCGGCGTCGTGCATCACGACCATGCGGGCAGCACGGCCCGAGCGCGCCTCGTCTTCGGTCAGCGCGCGGTAGAGCCGGTTGAGGCAGTCCGCCTTGGTGCTCGGACCGTCGCGCCCATGGATCACCAGCCGCAGCCGCGGATCGCTCATCGCCGCGCCGAGCACCGCTTCGATCGTCGCTGGATCGTTGCGGTAGCAACCGACATAGAGGCGCAGTTCCGCCTGCGACCAGGCGGTCAGCGCGTGGCGCACAGTCGGCCCGATGACCGCAGCCTCGCGCCAAGCGGGGAGGAACACCGCCGCCGGGCCGATGAGAGCCGGGCGTTCACTGCCGGGGCCGAGCCTTTCGGTCCTTGCGCGGCCGGTCAAGCGGAGCCACAACCAGATCAGGTCCACCGCGAGTTCGTCGATCGCACCAAGCAAAAAGAAGAATGCGGCGAACAGAAGCAGTTCGTACTCGACGAGCACGAGCAGTTCGTCAGGCGTGATTCCACCTGTTGGCAATTGCGACCCCTGTATTGCCCCACGCGTCAGTAACGACGCGTTTGCACGGTTGCAATCAGCAAGCGACGAAGTGACGAAAGGATAGAAAGAATAATCGCGATGAGCAGCGTTCAGTTCAAAGTCCGCGCGGCAATTGCTCCGGTTCGGGCATTGTTCGTATCCGAGGGGAACCAGGGACTGCTGTTGATGGCCGTCGCCGTGGTCGCCATGACCCTTGCGAACACACCGTTGTCGGCGGGCTATGAAGCCCTTTTCCATGCGCCGCTGGGTTGGACCCCGGTGCCCAAGCTGACCAATCTCCATTTGTGGATCAACGATGCGGTCATGGTGCTGTTCTTCTTCGTCGTCGGGCTCGAGGTGAAGCGCGAGATGGTCGAGGGCGACCTCTCGGAACGCAAATCGCGCCGCCTGCCACTGATCGCGGCCGCCTCGGGAATGGTAATCCCGGCGGTCGTGTTCATCGCGGTGGTCGGCAACGATTCGCTACTCACGCGCGGCTGGGCCATCCCCGCGGCGACCGACATTGCCTTCGCGGTGGGGGTGCTCGGCCTGCTCGGTAGCCGGGTGCCCGCCTCGCTGCGCCTGTTTCTGCTCACCGTGGCGATCATCGATGATATCGGCGCGGTGATCGTGATCGCGCTGTTCTATACGGCGCAGATAAAGGTCACCTGGTTCCTGGCGGCAGTCGGAGTAACCGCGGGGCTGGCGCTGCTCAACATGCGACGGATCGACAGCTTGTGGCCCTACATCGCAGGCGCGGCGCTGCTATGGCTTTGCGTGCTTCATTCGGGCGTGCACGCCACGATCGCGGGCGTCGTCGCGGCATTGACCGTGCCGATGCGGCGGCGCGACCGATCACCGCTGCTCGCGCGTGTGGAGCACCGACTCGCGCCGTGGAGCGCATACCTGGTGGTGCCCGTGTTCGCCCTCGCCAACGCCGGGGTCGATCTGCGCGGAATGGAGCTGGACGCGCTGTGGGCGCCGTTGCCGCTGGGCATTGCGGCCGGGCTGTTTCTTGGCAAGCAGGCCGGCATCCTCGCCGCGATCGCCGGGGCACGACGGCTCGGTATCGCCCACCCGCCGCGCGGAGCGACCTGGCTGCAGATCTGGGGCGTCACCGTACTGTGCGGGATCGGCTTCACCATGAGCCTGTTCATCGCCACCCTCGCCTTCGCAGACCATCCCGCGTTGTTCGAAGAGGCCAAGCTCGGGGTTCTGGGCGGGACGCTTATGTCGCTGGTTGTCGGCTATGTAATACTGCGGTTCGCGCCGCAATCAGCGGGGGCCGACTTGCGTTAGGCCTTACCAGGTGCCGGTATTGGACATGCTCGCCCACGGCTCCTGCGGCGGCAGGTGGCCGTCCTGGAGGAGTTCGACCGAAATCCCGTCGGGCGATCTGACGAACGCCATGTGTCCGTCACGCGGCGGGCGGTGGATTGTGTGGTCGGCGTCGCTTAGCTGCTGGCAGGTCTGGTAGATGTCATCCACCCGGTAGGCGAGGTGGCCGAAATTGCGCCCGCCGCCGTATTCTTCCGCCGGGCTGCCGTCGGCGGGCGGCCAGTTGTAAGTCAGTTCAACCTCGGCCAGCCCCTCCTGCCCGGCCGCCGCGAGGAAGATCAGCGTGAAGCGGCCCTGTTCGCTGTCGATGCGGCGGACTTCGTTCACGCCAATCAAATCGAAGAACGCGACCGTCGCTTCGGGATCGGTCACCCGGATCATCGTGTGCAAGTATTTCGCCACGGGAAGGCCTCTCCATTCAATTTCAGTTCATCGACAAAAATGCACAACTCATCGCACGGGTCGCGCCGTATCAGGAGCCTAGCGATGAACGACCCGTCCGATCAATCCATCTCCGCCGCGCCGGGTTTTCCGCGCGACACGAAAACCCTGCGCGCGCTCTCGGTCGCCGGGGTCGTCGCGCTCGGCCTGATCGCCGGCGGTTACCTGCTTGGCAACGGCCTGGTCCGCGCCAAGGAGGCCGACCGCTCCGTCACCGTGCGCGGCTTGGCCGAGCGCAACGTCACCGCTGACCTCGCGACCTGGACGATCAGCTATTCGGCCACCGGCGCCGATCTTGGCGCGGCCCAGGCCAAGGTGCGCGAGGATACGCGTGCGATCGAGGGGTTCTTCGCCGGACTAGGTTTTCCCGCCAAGGCGCTTCAGCCGACCGGGGCCAACGTTTCGTCGTTCAGCGACAACACCGGGGTGCGCTACACCGTGCGCCAAAGGCTCGCACTGCGCACGACCGATGTGACCCGCGCGCAGCGCGCCGTCGCCCGCCAATTCGACCTCGTCAACCGCGGGGTGCTGCTCGAGGAAGGCAGCGCGATGGCCTACACCTTCACCAAATTAAACACGGTCAAGCCCCCGATGGTCGCCGAGGCGACCCGGGACGCGCGATCCGCGGCGGAGCAGTTCGCCAAGGACAGCGGCACCCGCGTCGGCGCGATCAAAGACGCCACCCAGGGCTATTTCGAGATCGAGAGCCGCGACGGCGAAAGCGGCGGGCAGTGGGGCGTGTCGGACACCCCGTTCAAGAAGGTCCGCGTGGTCACCACGGTCAGCTTCTCGCTGGGCTGAGCGAGAGGGGAGCCGGCCGGCCTGAAGGTTGGCCGGCCCCCGATGTTCGTCAGAAGCTCGCCCCCACCGAGAACACCACCGCATCGTCGGTCAAGCCGTTGACCTTCGGCGCCTCGACACCGACGTAGGACACGCCGAACGTCAGGCTCCCGAGCACCGTCGCGGTCGCGCCAACCGACCAGTCGAACGATTCGCCGCCAGGATCGAACGAGAACGCGCCGTCGGTATAACCCAGGTGCGCCGTCAGCGCGAGCGGGGTCGACGGGATCGCGGTGCTCAGATCCGTGCGCAGGTAGAGGCTGTCGCCGGCAATCGCCTTCTGGTCCCACGAATAGTTCGCGCCGACCTTGGCAGTGACCGGGCCCAGCGTGCCGGTGATTGTCGCGTAGGGTTCGAAGAACTCGGCATCGACGCCGCTCGCGTTGGCCGGATAGGCATAGTACAGCAGCCCGACATCGAGACCCACGCCGTCGCTGACGTTGCCGCTCCACCCGCCGAACAAGTCGACCTCGACGTCGCCATAGAAGTCGGTCCCGCCGTCGTCGATCGAGGACGCCCAGGTCCCGACGTAGAACCCGCTGTCGTGAGTCAGGGTGATCGCGCCCTGGATCGCCGGATCGCCGCCCGAAAGCGACACGCCGCGGAAGCGATAATCGGAAACCAGCGTGACGTTGCCGGTGACGGTCAGGCTGCTGGCTTCGGTCTCCTCGTCCTGCGCGAACGCGGGCGCGGCGATAAGCGTGGCGGTAGTGAGTAGCGATGCGGCAACAAGGCCGCGAATGGACGTAAGCATGGCAAACTCCTGGTTTGTGCCTTCGTCCCACCTGCGTATCCGCCGGCGGCCCATCGTCTCGTGGGCCAGTTTTTGCCGGCAAATGCAAAACTTCCTTGCCGGTTCATGTTGCGCTGCACAAGATAAAATTGAGTTCTGCGGCGGGCGCTTCATCAAGTGTGGACTTCGCGCACCCGATTGCCCGCGATTAAGCCGTCGGACATAGATTGCCCGGCATGGCGCGCTCCCCTATGCGGCAGCCGCTGATGTTCGAACCCCTGCGCCAGATATTCCGCTCGCGCCAGCGCGCGCCGGAGCGGCCGCTGCCCGCCGTGCCGCCGGGCACGCGGTGGTACGCGGTGGGCGACGTGCACGGCCGGCTCGACCTGTTCGAGGAGCTCATCGCCGCGATCGAGCACGACGACCGCGACGCGCCGCCGGCCGACACCACCGTTGTGCTGCTCGGCGACCTCGTCGACCGTGGGCCGAACAGCGCTGGCGTGGTCGCCCGCGCCCGTGCCTGGCAGGCCGAGCGCCGGGTGCGCCTGCTGGCGGGCAATCACGAGGAGATGTTCCTCTACGCGCTCGAGGATATCGCGGTGCTGCGCCATTTCCTGCGCCACGGCGGGCGGCAGACCGCGCTCAGCTATGGCATCCCGCGCGAGGTTTATGACAGCGCGACGATGGAGGAACTGCAGGCCAGGCTGGCCGCCGCGGTCCCGAGAGAGGACTTGCGCTTCCTGTCCTCGGCCAAGAACTACCTCGTGGCGGGCGACTACCTGTTCGTCCACGCAGGCATCGCGCCCGATGTGCCGCTGGAGCAACAGGAAGAACACCACCTGCGTTGGATCCGCGAGCCGTTCCTCGACCATGAGGCGCCGCACGAGCGGTTCGTCGTCCACGGTCATACGATCACCGACGGCATCGACGAGCGGACCAACCGCATCGGCATCGACACCGGCGCCTACAAGTCGGGCTGCCTGACCGCACTGGTGCTCGAGGGCACGGCGCGGCGCCTGATCCAGGCGGTCGAGCGCGACGGAACGATCGCGATCGAAACGGGGGCACAAGTGCAATGAAGATCGCGATGGTAGGCTCAGGCTACGTCGGACTGGTTTCGGGCGCGTGCTTTGCCGATTTCGGCCACGAGGTCGTGTGCATCGACAAGGACGCGTCGAAAATAGAGCGGCTCGAAAGCTGCGTCATGCCGATCTATGAGCCTGGGCTGGAGGCGCTGGTCGAGACGAACGTACGCGCCGGGCGGCTGTCGTTCACCACCGACCTGGCGGCGGGCATTCGCGGAGCCTCGGCGGTGTTCATCGCCGTCGGCACTCCCAGCCGCCGCGGGGACGGCCACGCCGACCTGACGTTTGTCCATGAAGTAGCGCGCGAAGTCGGCGAAACGCTCGAGAACGACTGTGTGGTCGTCACCAAGTCGACCGTGCCGGTGGGCACGGGCGACGCGGTCGAACGGATCATCGCCGACAGCGGCTGCGCGCACCGCATCGCGGTGGTCTCCAACCCCGAGTTCCTGCGCGAAGGCGCGGCGATCGGCGATTTCAAACGCCCCGACCGCATCGTCATCGGCGCCGAGGATGAATTCGGGCGCGAGGTCATGCGCGCCGTATATCGCCCGCTGTTCCTCAATGAATCGCCGCTCCTGTTCGTCAGCCGTCGGTCGAGCGAGTTGATCAAGTACGCCGCCAACGCCTTCCTCGCGACCAAGATCACGTTCATCAACGAGATGGCGGACCTGTGCGAGAAAGTCGGCGCCGACGTGCAGGACGTCAGCCGCGGGATCGGCATGGACAACCGCATCGGGCCCAAGTTCCTCCACGCCGGCCCCGGATATGGCGGCAGCTGCTTTCCCAAGGATACGCTCGCGCTGCTCAAAACGGCGGAGGATTACGACAGCCCGGTCCGCATCGTCGAGGCGGTGGTCAAGGCCAACGACAGCCGCAAGCGCGCGATGGGCCGCAAGGTGATCGAGGCGCTCGGCGGCGCTGAAGCGGCGCGCGGCAAGAAGGCCGCGCTGCTTGGCCTGACGTTCAAGCCCAACACCGACGACATGCGCGATTCGCCCGCTATCGCCATCGCCCAGACCCTGAGCGACGCGGGCGTCATTGTGGCCGCCTACGATCCCGAAGGAATGGAGCTGGCCCGCCCGCTGATGCCGGGCGTGACGATGTGCGACAGCCCCTACGCTGCGGCGCAAGGCGCCGACGCAATCGCGATCATTACCGAGTGGGACGCCTTCCGCGCGCTCGACCTTGCCCGGATCAAGAGCGTCGCCAACGCCCCGGTGCTGGTTGATCTCAGGAACATCTACCGTCCCGGCGACGTCCGGGCAGCGGGGTTTGCCTACAGCAGCATCGGGCGCGACTGACGCCGCGCCCGCGCTACCGTTCGATCATTTCTTCTTGCGGGCGGCCAGTTCCTTCACCAGCGCCGGCGCCGGATAGATGTTCTCCAGCGCTTCCTGCACCGCGTCGGACGAGACCACGACGGTGCGGTTGACCGTTCCATCATAGCCGTAGGTGCCGCCGAGCGAATTGATGTTCCCGTCGAAGGCCGCGCCGATCACGGTGCCCGCGCGGTCGATCACCGGAGAGCCCGAATTGCCGCCGATAATGTCATTGGTGGTGACAAAATCGTAGGTCGCGCGCGGATCGATCCGGCCTTTGTTGGCGACAAAGGCCGATGGCGCGTCGAACGGCTCGTTGCCGGTCGCGCGGTCGAAGGTTCCGCCCAGCGTCGTCTGGTAGGGCACTTCGCGTCCGCGTTCGGTCCAGCCGGCCACTTTGCCGTAACTGATTCGCAAGGTGAACGTCGCGTCGGGGTAGATCGTGTCGCCGTAGGCAGCAAATCGGGCATCCGACAACTGGCTACCGGCGATCGCCAATGGCGCGGTGTAGACCGCGTCGGTCTGGCGCTGCAGCGCGCGCTGGCGGTCGGCCAGGCGCAGAGCGTAAACGATCATCGGGTCGTCCGAATTACGGATCGCCTTCATGCCCCCGTCCCACAGTGTTTTGCGCACCGCCGGATCGGCCAGCCTGGTGCCTCCGATCAGCGATTGCGCCAGACCTTCCGGGCTGGCCTTGCCGAGCAGCAGCTGGGTGTCGGTATCGTCGGCACCAAGATATTCGCGCGCCTTCGACAGGCTCCATTCGAGCCGCATCTGCTCGAGCCACGGATAGATCGGGCGTTGGTCGAGGGTGCGCTTCTCGAGCAGCGGCAGCGCGCTGTCGGTGTATCCGGGCAACCGCTCGCCGTTGGGCTTGTCGCGCTCCTGCGCAGCGAACACCAGCGTGCGGGCGTAACCGTAGAGCGTCCCCGAGGGCTGGGTAAAGCGCTGCGCGAGATAGAGCGAACGGTAGGCGGTAACGGCGGCGTCGACCGTGGTCCACGGATCGCCGACGCGCGTGTTGCCCGCGCTGCGCGCCCTGAGATCGGTCTCGGCCGCAGACAGCTTGCTGGTGAAGGCGGGATCGCCCAGCGCCTTGGTCTGGCCGATGTAGACCTTCAGGCTGTTTTCCAGCCCATTGAGCGTGTCGAGCCCCTCACGCTGCTTCTCGGGGCTTTCCTGCATCGCCTGGATCAGTCGTCCGCGCAGCTCCGAAGTGGTCGTCAGTGTGATCGGCAGCGCGACCTCGCGGGTGAAGGCCAGCTGGCTGGAGGTGTTGAGGCGGCTGGTAGATCCTGGGTTGCCAACCACGAAGGTCGCTTCGCCTTCCTTCGGCGGGCGCGGGTTCCACTTGAGGTGCGCCGGTGTCGCCACCGGCTTGCCGTTCTCGTAGGCGCGCAGGAAGCTGGCATCCATCGAATAGCGGGGGAAATTGAAGTTGTCGGGATCGCCGCCGAAGGTGGCCGCGCGGTCCTCGGGCGCCCAGGCGAGGCGGATGTCCGAGTACTTGCGGTACTGATACAGCTTGTACTGCCCGCCGCCGAACAGGCCGACGACCTGGCAGCGAGTGGTCGCCAGGTCGGTGCAGCCGGCCTTCTCGATGCCGGCGATCTTGGCGTCGCGCGCCTTGGTCAGCGCCTCGCCGGTGAGCGTGCCGAACACGCCCTTCACGTCGCCGGTGACGTCGGTAATGCTGGTCACAACTTCGGCCTGCTGGCCGGGGCACTTGAGTTCGAGGTCGCGCCGGCTGGCGACGAAGCCGCGGTCGAGATAGTCGGAACTGCCGTTCGAGTTGTCGGAGAGGCAACTGGCGACGCAATGGTGGTTGGTGAGGATCAGGCCGTCGGGCGACACGAAGCTGGCCGAACAGCCGCCGGTCAGGCGCACCGCGGCGTTCTGGACGCGGTTCAGCCATGCCTGGTCGGGTGCCCAGCCATATTCGCCGCGCATCTTCTCGGCGGGAAAGGCGTCTAACGTCCACATCCCTTCTTCCGCCGCGGCGGGGGTGGCGATGACGGCGACGGACAACAACAGGATGGCGGCTCGCATGATCTGAAAATCCCCTTTTGAATCGCCGGCCGCGCGCTGGCGCGGCCGGCTGCTAAGCATCAAACGCCTCGCTCGGAAAAGAGTGCCAGGGGGCCTGTAAGCCGGGTTCTGTCCAGCGGCCGGTATCCTTCCGGACCGACGCCGCCGGGGCAGCCATTCGTCTTACGCGGCGTGTCGCCACGCCGCTCCAGCGGCCAACCCGGGCCTCTCGGGACGAAACGTCCCTGCCGCTGCCCCGAAGGACTTTGGCACGAGGCCCCTATTTGGCCTTGCTCCGGGTGGGGTTTGCCGTGCGAGACCGGTTACCCGGCCCCCGGTGCGCTCTTACCGCACCCTTTCACCCTTACCGCCCGAAGGCGGCGGTCTGCTCTCTGTGGCACTTTCCCTGGGGTCACCCCCGGCGGGCGTTACCCGCCACCCTTGTTTCGTGGAGCCCGGACTTTCCTCGGCGCTCTTGCGAGCGACGCGGCTGCCCGGCCCCCTGGCCGCACCTATCTAGCGCGTCCCTGGTCGCGATCCAAGAGCAGCTGAAACAGGATGGCGCGCACCTGCCCGTCGATCTGCCCGTCGATCCTTTCGGGGCGCCAGCGCCGCTGGAATGCCTCGACCGCCTTGTGCCCGTCGGTCACGTCATAGCCGAAGCGTTCGAGCGCGAGGTAGAACGCGGCGTCGTTGTCGAACGGATCGCCGGCCTCAAGTTTGCCGGGGCGCGGCAGGCACAGCTTGTACTCGGCCAGCCGGTCCCATGGGAACAGCTCGCCAGGGTCGATCTTGCGCGCCGGGGCCACGTCCGAATGGCCGACCACGTTGGCGCGCGGGATATGGTGGCGTTCCACGGTCCGCGCCAGCAGCGGCACCAGCGCATCGAACTGGCGTTCCGAAAATTCCCGATAGCCGAGTGCGTGGCCGGGATGATCGAGCTCGATGCCCACGCTGGCCGAATTGATGTCCGGGTGCCCGCGCCAGAAGCTTTGGCCGGCGTGCCACGCGCGCTTGTCCTCGTCGACCAGCCGGATGACCTCCCCGGCCTCGCTGATCAGGTAGTGCGCGCTGACCTTGGCTTCAGGATCGGTCAGCCGCGCGAGCGCCGCCTCGGCGCTGGCCATCTCGGTGTAGTGAAGCACGACCATCGAGACCGGCAGCTTGCGCTCGTCCCAGTTGGGCGAGGGGACCGTGCGATGGACCAGCTCGTCCAACGCTCAACCCTCGGGCAGCACCGCGCCGAGCACCAGCGCATCGTCCGACCGCATGAATTGCAGCCCCCCCCCGGCCTGCTTGGCCAGCAGCGCGAGCATGTGCGCGGCGGCGGTGCGGCTGGTGAGCTCGCCGGGATCGAGCCGGTTTTCGAGCGCCCTGCCGATGGTCTCGTCGAACGCGATCCGCGGACCGGCGGCGCGAACCACGATCTCGCTCGCGCCATTTCGGCTCTCGGCACCGACATCGAGCGTCCCGCCGCGCACCAGCGCATCGAGCCCGATCTGCGCGAAGTTGAGCATCACCTTGACCGCTCCCTTGGGCATCCGGTCGGCGGTCAGCGCCCAGTTGAGCTGGACCCGCTTGGCATCGCCGACCAGCGCCTCGGTCACCGCCTTGGCCTCGTCAACCGGCACGCTCTCGCCGAACCCTCCCGCCGCGCCGAACGCCAGGCGGAAGAATTTCAGCTTGTCGGCGCTGATCCGCGCGCTCTGCTCGAGCAGCTCGAAGCACCGCTGGCGCATCTCGGCATCGCGTTCGTCGGCCAGCAGCTCGAGCCCGTTGGTCAGCGCCCCGACCGGCGAGAGCAGGTCATGGCACAGCCGCGAGCAGAGCAGTGCGGCGAGGTCGAGTTGGTCGGTGTCGTTCATGAAACTAGGGCGTATCCTGAAGGATGGCACACTTGGCACACAGTCCTGGAGAAGAAATCGCGCACCGCCCGCGAACCCTGTGAACGTCGCGGCATGAAGGGCGGGAAGCGGCGCATGTCGATGCCCTAGCGGTCATGCACGGTGTAGGAAAGCGGTTCGAAGCCTGCGGGCGCGTCGCGCCACCAACCGATCCTCCCTTCGGCGATGATCGCCCACACCCGGCCGTCGCCCGAGGCGTGGGCGCGGTCGGTCGCGCTGGGCTCGGGCGGGCCCGAAGGGTGCGAATGATAGTGGCCCAGCACTTGCGGACCGCCGCTTCGGGCGGTGCGGTGGGCGGCGACCAGCGCTCGGGGATCGATTTCGAAATGGCGGGCGGTATCGGGGTGGACGTTGGCGGCAGGGTGCAGCGATTCGATCCGCGCGCCTTCGCCCAGCAGCAGACCGCACGTCTCCTGCGGGTGCGCGACGGCGGCTAGCGATAAGAGTTCGGCCTCCAGGCGTCGCGCTATCGTCACCATCCCGCGCGCTTACCCCGGTTCGTCATCCCCGCGAAAGCGGGGACCCATCTCGTGCCGTTCGGTGATGGATCCCCGCTTTCGCGGGGATGACGGGAACTGGAAGGAAAGACTAAGGGAAGCATATGACCAACCCCGAAACGCTTACCGGCACGTTGCCCGGCCCCGGCCGGCTCGACAAGGGGCTCAGCCAGGCGAGCGGGCTGTCGCGCGAGCGGGTCAAGACGCTGATCGGCGATGGGGCGATCACGGTCAGCGGCAAGATCGCGGCCAGTGCGTCCGCGAAAGTCGGGGGCGGCGAAGCCTTCGCGATTGCCCTGCCCCCACCCGCCCCGCTCGACGCGCAAGCGCAGGATATCCCGCTCGACGTAGCGTTCGAAGACGACCACCTGATCGTGGTGAACAAGCCCGCCGGACTGGTGGTCCACCCCGCGGCCGGAAATCTCGACGGAACGCTGGTCAATGCGCTGCTGCACCATTGCGCCAAAGACGGGCAACTCCGTCTGTCCGGGATCAACGGCACGCTGCGCCCCGGCATAGTCCACCGGATCGACAAAGACACCTCGGGCCTGCTGGTGGTCGCCAAGAGCGACGCCGCGCACGAGGGGCTGGCGCGCCAGTTCGCCGACCATTCGATTGCGCGGACCTATCTGGCGGTGTGCGCCGGCCACCTTGTCCCCGCGCAGGGCACCATCACCGGGCGGATCGGCCGGTCCGACGGCAACCGCAAGAAGATGGCGTTGCTTCCCGACACCTCGTCGCGCGGCAAGCACGCGGTGACGCACTATCGCACGATGCGCGCGCTCGACCACGCCGCGCTGGTTGAATGCCGGCTGGAGACCGGCCGCACGCACCAGGTGCGGGTTCACCTTGCGTCAACCGGTCATCCGCTAGTGGGAGATCCTGTTTATGGACGCGATCCCGCGCCGCTGCGCGCCCTCCTCGCCGAACTCGGTTTTCGCCGCCAGGCCTTGCATGCCGCGAGCCTGGAGTTCGACCATCCCGTCACTAGGGAACGGCTCGTCTTTTCAGCGGACCTGCCCGCCGACATGACGGAACTTATCGACCGGACCGCACATTGAAATCGACGAAATGCACTGCAAACCGCGAAGTGCCTGCTCTATATAGGGCGGAGCGTGCCCCAACCGTGGGATGCCCATCAGGGGTCCCGACAACGAGGGCGACGCAACGAAAGGTCAGGGTAAAGTGAGCAATTCCAAGAAAATGTCGGTCCCTGCGCTGGGCGGTGAGCAGAGCCTCAACCGCTATCTCGCGGAGATCAAGAAATTCCCGATTCTGAAGCCCGAGCAGGAATACATGCTCGCCAAGCGCTATGCCGAGCACGGGGATTCCGAAGCGGCCGCCCAGCTCGTCACCAGCCATCTGCGGCTCGTGGCGAAGATCGCCATGGGCTATCGCGGCTACGGCCTTCCGGTTTCCGACCTCATTTCCGAAGGCAACGTCGGGCTGATGCAGGGCGTCAAGAAGTTTGAACCCGATCGCGGCTTCCGCCTCGCGACTTACGCGATGTGGTGGATCAAGGCCTCGATCCAGGAGTTCATCCTGCGTAGCTGGTCGCTGGTCAAAATGGGCACCACCGCGGCGCAGAAGAAGCTGTTCTTCAACCTGCGGCGGATGAAGAAGGAACTCGAAGCCTACGAGGACGCCGACCTCCATCCCGACGATGTGACCAAGATCGCGACCCACCTCGGCGTGCCCGAGCAGGAAGTGGTCAACATGAACCGGCGGATGATGATGGGCGGCGACGGTTCGCTCAACGTCGGCATGCGCGGCGGCGAGGAAGGCGCGGGCGAGTGGCAGGACTGGCTGATGGACGACCGTCCGCTGCAGGACGAGACCACCGCCGAAGCGCAGGAAGCGACGATGCGCCACGACATGCTGGTCGAGGCCATGGACAGCCTCAATGAGCGCGAGAAGCACATCCTCACCGAGCGCCGGCTGACCGACGATCCGCAGACGCTCGAGGAGCTGAGCCAGGTCTACGACGTCAGCCGCGAACGCATCCGCCAGATCGAGGTGCGCGCGTTCGAGAAGCTGCAGAAAGCGATGCAGCGGATCGCCGGGGAAAGGCTGTTGCCGGTGCCGGTGGCGGGTTGACGCTCGTTATCCGCTCAAACCCAAACGAAAGGGCCGTCCCGTGGGGCGGCCCTTTTGCTATTCGGCGCTCTTCATTCGGCGGTGGTCGGATCGATGACCGTGCGCACCTCGGATATGCTGTTGGCCGGGAAGCCGGCCGTTTCGGCGTGCTGCCGGATCAGGTCCTCGCTCGGCGCGCGGTAGATGCAGTAGATCTTGTCGTCGGTGACGTAGCTGTGGACCCACTGGATTTCGGGGCCCAGCTCGCGCAGCACGCTACACGATTGTTGCGAGGCGCCTTGAAGGTCTCCGGTCGACAACGACCCGGCGCCCGGCATTTCCCGCTCGATGACGAATTGAGGCATGTCTGTTCTCCAGTGCGATCCGCTACGAAATGTGCTCCGCTTGCCCGCGAAAGTCGATAGCCCTAGCAAGTCTCGATGCTCCGTTTCGCCAAGTTTCTCGCCAAGATCGCCATAGGGTTCATCGCGCTCAGCCTCGCGCTGGTGCTGATCTACCGCTTTGTGCCGGTGCCGGTGACGGCGACGATGGTGCTCGACGGCAATGGGATCACCAAGGACTGGGAATCGCTGTCGAACATCGACCGCAATCTGGTGTCGGCGGTGATCGCCGGCGAAGACGGCAAGTTCTGCACTCACGACGGGTTCGACCGCGAGGCGATCGAGAAGGCTCTCGCACGCAACATGCGGGGCGGCCGCATCCGCGGCGGATCGACCATCAGCCAGCAGACCGCCAAGAACGTGTTCCTGTGGCAGGGCGGCGGTTACCTTCGCAAAGGCTTCGAGGCCTGGTTCACCTTCCTGATCGAGAAAATCTGGGGCAAGCGGCGGATCATGGAGGTCTATCTCAACGTCGCCGAGACCGGGATCGGCACCTATGGAGCCGAGGCCGGGGCGCAGCGCTATTTCCGCCATTCCGCCGCGCGGCTGACGCAGACCGAAGCGGCGCGCATGGCCGCGGCGCTGCCGCTGCCCAAGGAGCGCGCGGTGGTCGGCCCCTCGGGCTTCACTCGCCGTTACGGCAACACCATCGCCGCGCGGATCGGCGTGGTGCGGCGCGACGGACTCGACGCCTGTATCTACCAATAGTTCGATGAGCGGCGGGCATCGCCATGATCATGGGCCCGGACACGGGCCCGGGCACTCCCCGGCGGACTTTGGCCCCGCGTTCGCCATTGGCGTGGCGCTCAACCTCGCGTTCGTCGTGGTCGAGGCGGTCGCGGGGTTCCTGTCGGGCTCGATGGCGCTGGTCGCCGACGCGGGACACAACCTGTCCGACGTGCTCAGTCTGGCGCTCGCCTGGGGCGCGAGCGTGCTGGCCAAGCGGCCGGCCGCGGGGCGTTTCACCTACGGCTACAAGAGCTCGACGATCCTGGCCGCGCTGGCCAACGCCGGGCTGCTGCTGGTGGCGATCGGCGGGATTGCGTTCGAGACCCTCCATCGCATGGCCGCGCCGCCCGCGGTCGAGGGGCGCACGATGATGCTGGTCGCGGGCGTGGGCATCGCGGTCAATGCCGGGACCGCGCTGCTGTTCGCGCGCGGGCGCAAGCACGACATCAACATCCGCGCGGCGTTCCTGCACATGACCGCCGACGCGCTCGTCAGCCTCGGCGTGGTGATCGCGGGCGGGCTCATCCTGCTGACCGGCGCGCGGTGGATCGATCCCGTCACCAGCCTGGTCATCGTGCTGGTGATAGCCTGGGGCACCTGGGCCTTGCTCAAGGACAGCGTCAAACTCGGTCTCAACGCGGTGCCGGGCCATATCGACGAGAGCGCGGTGCGCGCGCACCTCGTCGCGCTCTCGGGCGTGAGCGCGGTGCACGATCTCCACATCTGGCCGATGAGCACCACCGAGGCGGCGCTGACCGCGCACCTGGTCATGCCGAAAGGCCATCCCGGCGACCGTTTTCTGCACGATCTGGCGCACGACCTCGAGCACGATTTTGGAATCGCCCACGCGACGGTCCAGGTGGAGACCGGCACGGGCGACTGCGAGGCGGGCTGCTAGCCCAGCTTGCGGTAGAGCCCGCCGCGCTCGCCGGAGGGCGGCAAACGGCGATCGTCGGGACCATAGGCGACTTCGAACGGATCCAGGTCGGCGGTCGTCTCGATCAGCGTGTAGCGACCGCCCCCCGGCATGTCGGCGAGGCGGAAGTGGGCATTGCCCCAGGCCAGCGCGCCCCCCGGCCGCAGCGCCGCGTCCAGCGACGCAAAGGCCTTGGCGACACGAGCGAACGGCAGAACGCCCGCGCTGCCGTCGGGCTTGTCGCCCCTGAGCGCGCCGTGGCGGAACACCGCCAGCGCCAGCACCGCGTCGAAGGGTTGGCCCGGCGGCGGCCGGTCGCCAACCAGGTAGCTCGACCGCGGATGCCGGTCCCTGCGCCGCGCGCGGGCCAGCGCACGGGGATTGACGTCGACCCCGACGATCCAGGCATCGGGCAGCCGGCGGCGCAGCGCGCGCACTTCCTCCCCGCCCGAGCAGCCGAACGACAGCACGCGTGGCGCATCGCGGCCCGCAAGCTCGGCGGCGAGGCGATCGAACAGCGCCGGATAGCGGTCTTCCGAAGTGGTCGTGTAGGGTTGCAGCACCCCGAGCGAGGTCCCGCGCGCCAGACTGCGGTCGAGCGCCCAGAGGTCGGGATCATGCCACCAGCGCACAAGCGCGCGCAGGCCAGGAACGCGCTTGAGAATGGATCGCAGGGCGGCCGGCAGGCGCATTCGCTACCGGCCTGATGGGCGGATCAGGCCGCCTCTTCCTTGCCCTTGGTGCCGTCGACCACGCGGACGGGTTCCTTGCGGCCGTCGACCACGTCCTTGTCGACGACGATTTCGGTCACCCCGTCCATGTCGGGCAGGTCGAACATCGTGTCGAGCAGGATGCCCTCGACGATCGAGCGAAGCCCGCGCGCGCCGGTTTTGCGCTTGATCGCGCGTTCGGCGACCGCGCGCAGCGCGTCGGTGGTGAAGGTCAGCTCGACATCTTCGAGCTCGAACAGTTTCGCGTACTGCTTGACCAGCGCGTTCTTGGGTTCGGACAGGATCTGCACCAGCGCGCCGACATCAAGGTCGTTGAGCGTCGCTATCACCGGCAGGCGGCCGACGAATTCGGGGATCAACCCGAACTTGAGCAGGTCTTCGGGCTCGCACTTCTGGAGCAGTTCGCCCACCCGGCGCTTGTCGGGATCGGCGACGTGCGCGCCGAAGCCGATCGAGCGCTTCTGCAACCGGTCGGCGATGATCTTGTCGAGCCCGGAGAAGGCGCCGCCGCAGATAAACAGAATGTTGGTCGTGTCGACCTGGAGGAATTCCTGCTGCGGATGCTTGCGCCCGCCCTGCGGCGGGACCGAGGCGGTGGTCCCCTCCATCAATTTGAGGAGCGCCTGCTGCACGCCCTCGCCCGACACGTCGCGGGTGATCGAGGGATTTTCCGCCTTGCGCGTAATCTTGTCGATCTCGTCGATATAGACGATCCCGTGCTGCGCTTTCTCGACGTTGTAATCGCTCGCCTGCAGCAGCTTCAAGATGATGTTCTCGACATCTTCACCGACATAGCCGGCCTCGGTCAGCGTGGTCGCGTCGGCCATTGTGAACGGCACATCGAAAGTGCGCGCCAGCGTTTGCGCCAGCAGCGTCTTGCCGCTGCCGGTCGGGCCGACGAGCAGGATGTTCGACTTGGCGAGTTCGACTTCGCCCGATTTGCCGCTGTGCTTCAATCGCTTGTAGTGATTGTGCACCGCGACCGAGAGCACGCGCTTGGCGCGGTCCTGACCGATGACGTAGTCGTTGAGCATCGTGAAAATGTCGAGCGGCGTGGGGACGTCGCCGTCCTTGCGCCCGGCAATGCCGGCCTTGGTCTCTTCACGGATGATGTCGTTGCACAGCTCGACGCATTCGTCGCAGATGAATACCGTCGGGCCCGCGATCAGCTTGCGCACCTCGTGCTGCGACTTCCCGCAGAAGCTGCAGTAGAGAGTGCTTTTCGTGTCGGTTCCGCTCAGCTTGGTCATCTAACTCTCGTTCTGGCCCCGGCCATCGTTCGGGAATCGGCCTGCGAATGTAGCCACCGGGCGGCAATTATCAATCTCGGCAACCATAACCGTCCCGGATTGCTCGCGCCTGAAGGTTCAGGGTTGCTGAAATGCTACGATTTTGCGCAGCCCCGCGGTTGCCGCGCGGGCCGTTGCGGGTAGGCGCCGGTCCCCCTATTTCGATCGCAGCGACTGCAATAAAACGGCAGCGAAGCAGCGCCACGCCCACAATGGCAACAGCGTGGACGGCGCGTACTTCATCCGCTTGACCGCCGAAACCGGCGCATGGCGCGTGTGGAGCAATGGCCGGTAACCGCCTGGCGGGCGAACCGACCCGCCGCGCCATCCGGCAGCGCTTACTCGGGCGCGCCGCCGGACCCTTCATCGTCGTTCGAGGTCTCGTTCTCGGGCCGGGTTTCGAACACCTTGTCGACGATGCCGAAGGCCATCGCCTCGTCGGCTTCGAGGAAGGTGTCGCGGTCCATCGCCTTCTCGATGGCCTCGATGCTCTTGCCGGTGTACTTGGCGTAGAGATCGTTCAGCCGCTTGCGCATGCGCAGAATTTCGCGCGCCTGGATTTCGATGTCGCTGGCCATGCCGCGCGCGCCGCCGCTGGGCTGGTGGACCATGATGCGGGCATTGGGCAGCGCAATGCGCATGCCGGGCTCACCCGCCGCCAGCAGAAAGCTCCCCATCGAAGCCGCCTGGCCGACACACACGGTCGATACGCGTGGCTTGATGTACTGCATGGTATCGTGAATCGCCATGCCGGCCGTCACCACCCCGCCGGGCGAGTTGATGTACATGCTGATCGGCTTCGACGGATTCTCGCTCTCGAGGAACAAGAGCTGCGCGACGATCAGCGAGGCCATGTTATCCTCGACCTGGTCGGTCACGAACACGATGCGTTCGCGCAACAGGCGGCTGAAGATGTCGAAGCTGCGCTCCCCCCGGGCGGTCTGCTCGACCACCACCGGCACCAGCGCGCCAGTCACGGGGTCGCGGGCGAACTTGCCCTGGGAGCCATAAGTGTCGCCGTAGCCGCCGAACACGTCGATCATGGGTAATTCGTCCTCTCGTCTGGATACGCGACCTATGTCGCGAGTGGGCGCGGCTTGTTCAAGGGGATTAACCTTCGCCCATATCGAGGCCACGCCAAGCGAGCGCTTGATTTGCCCATCAGGCATGGCACTTTGGCGGCCATGCCCTTGCTCCGCTCCGCCGCGGTCGCCGTCTCCGCTCTGCTGGCGGCCTGCGTGAACAAAGCCCCTCCCGTCTCGATTCCCCCCAAGCCGGCCCAAGCCACGGCGATGTTCGTGGAGCGGATCGAGAGGATCGACGACGGTGGGCCGAGGCTGGATGCGGTCATCGTGTATGACCGCGATGCCGCCGCGAAGAGCCTGGCCGCCGCGGCCGGCGGACCGCTTTACGGTCGAGCCGTGCTGGTAAAGGACAACATCGAGACACGCGAATGGCCGACGACCGCCGGCAGCCTCGCGTTGGCGGACAACATGACCAGGCGCGACGCGCCACTCATAACGCGGCTGCGCGCCGCGGGCGGTATCGTGCTCGGCAAGACCAACCTCAGCGAGTGGGCCAATATTCGATCGAACGATTCGACCAGCGGGTGGAGCGCGGTGGGCGGGCTGACAAAGAATCCGCACGCGACCGACCGCAATACTTGCGGATCGTCCTCCGGTAGCGGAGCAGCGGTTGCCGCAGGGTTCGCCTCGGCGGCTATCGGGACCGAAACCAACGGCTCGATCACTTGCCCGGCCAGCGTGAACGGGGTGGTCGGTTTCAAGCCGACCGTCGGCCTCGTCAGCCGCACCCGCGTGGTCCCGATCAGCGCCACTCAGGACACCGCCGGACCGATGGCCCGCACTGTCGCCGAAGCGGCGCTGCTGCTCGGCGCCATTGCGGGCAGCGACCCGAGCGATGCCGCGACCGCCAATGCCGACCGCTACGCGACCGATTTCACCCAGGGGCTCGACACCGCATCGCTGCGCGGGGTGCGCATCGGCGTCTTGCGCAAGCAAGTGGGCGGCGATGCGCGGGTGGCCGCGCTGTTCGACCAAGCCCTGCGCGATGTCGAGCGCGAAGGCGCGGTGTTGGTCGATGTCGACTACGCCTGGCCCGAAGGATTCTGGCAGCGTTCGCTGCCGGTGCTGCTGTTCGAATTGCGGCGCGACATGGACGCCTATCTCGAGACGCTGCCAGGCGAAACGATGCCGAACACTTTGGCTGATGTGGTCGCGTTCAATCGCGCGCATGCCGGCGACGAATTGCGGTGGTTCGACCAGAGTCTGTTCGAGCAGGCGCTCAAGACGACCGACGAGGCCGCTTACGCCCAGGCGCGCGACACGAACCTCAAGGCGACCCGCGAGGATGGCATCGACCGCCTGCTCGCCGAACACCGCGTGGCGTTCCTGGTCGCGCCGACGGCGGGTCCGGCGTGGGTCAGCGACCTTGTTCGCGGGGACAATTTCCCGGGCGGCATCGGCGGCGGCTCGCTGGCCGCGATCGCCGGCTATCCGCACCTCACCGTGCCCATGGGCGCGGTCGAAGGCCTTCCGGTAGGGCTCAGCTTCATGGGAGGCAAGTGGCAGGATCACTCTATCCTGCAGGCGGGCGCGGCGTACGAACGAGCGCGCACGGCCAAGCTGCCGGCGCCCTCGTTCAGGCCGTGGGCGCCGGCGGCCCGGTAAGCGCGACTACTTCTTGGCGGGGGCTTTCTTGGCCGGAGCCTTTTTAGCGGCAGATGGGGCCTTGGGAGCATCCGCCTTTTTGGTCGGCACCTTCTTGGCGGCAGGTTCTTCCGCAGCGGGAGCGGCGCCCTTCTGGGGAGCGGCCTTCTTGGCCGGGGCCGCTTCCATCGCTGGCGCGGCCTTCTTGGCCGCGCCCTTCTTCTTCGCCGGAGCCGGCGCGGACGTTTCCTCGGCCTCGATCGCGGCCTGGAGCTCGTCGCGGGTCACTTCGCGCTCCGTAACCTCGGCCTTGTCGAACAGGAAGTCGACGACCTTGTCCTCGTAGAGCGGGGCGCGCAGCTGCGCCGCAGCCATGTCGTTGGTGCGGATCAGCTCCATGAACCGGTCACGATCCTCGGGGCGGTATTGCTGGGCGGCCTGCTGGATCAGCATCGACATTTCCGCCTGGGTCACCTGGACGCCGTTGGCCTGGCCGATTTCCGACAGCAGCAGCCCCAGCCGCACGCGGCGCTCGGCGATCGAGTGGTAATCGTCCTTCTCGCTCTCGATTTCCTTGAGCGCCGCGGCCGGATCCTCGTCGTTCGCGGCTTCCTGCTGCAATTGCGCCCAGATCTGCTCGAACTCGGCCTCGACCATGCCCTGCGGCACCGCGAAGTCGTGGCCCGATGCGAGCGCATCGAGCAGCTGGCGCTTCATCGCGGTGCGGGTGAGCCCGCCCAGTTCCTGTTCGAGCTGGCCCTTGAGCAGCCCGCGCAGCTGCGCGAGGCTTTCGAGGCCGAGCGACTTGGCGAACTCCTCGTCAACCCGGGTGGCGTCCTCGACCTGCACCTTGTGCACGTGGATCGCGAACTGGGCCTGCTTGCCGGCCAGTTCCTTGGCCGGATAGTCGGCCGGGAAATCCACCGTGATGGTCTTGTCGTCGCCCGCCTTGGCGCCAGCGAGCTGTTCCTCAAAACCCGGGATGAAGCGGCCCGCGCCGATCACCAGCGGCGATTCCACAGCCTTGCCGCCGTCGAACTCGACGCCGTCGATCGAGCCGGTGAAATCGATGATCACCTGGTCGCCGTCAGCCGCTTTCCTGGTCTTGGGGGCATCCTTCCAGCTCTTCTGCTGGCCGGCGATGTTGGCCACAGCCTCGTCGACTTCAGCCTCGCTCACCGTCACGGTCAGCTTGTCGAGCACGAGTCCGGCGGTCGACGGGGGGGCGATTTCCGGCAGGACTTCGAGATCGACCGTCAGGGTGGCGTCCTTGCCCTGCTCGTAGCCGTCGCCGAACTCGACCCGCGGCTGCATCGCGGGACGCAGCTTCTTGTCCTTCATCAGCTTGTCGACCGCGCCGGTGATCTGTTCGTTGACCACCTGGCCGTGGATCGACTCGCCGTGCATCTTCTTGACCAGATTCGCCGGCACCTTGCCAGGGCGGAAGCCGGGCATGCGCACTTGCGGGGCGATCTTTTTCACTTCGGCATCGACCGCTGCGTCGATGTCCTTGGCCGGAATCGTGATCGCATAGGCGCGGCGCAGGCCTTCGGTGGTGGTCTCTTCAATCTTCATGTCAGGAACGTAAGCCTTTTCGAATCAATCAGTTATGCGTCCGGGCATAGCGCGGCGGCTGGTGCGGGCGAAGGGACTCGAACCCCCACATCTTGCGATACCGGTACCTAAAACCGGCGCGTCTACCAGTTCCGCCACGCCCGCTTGCCCGAACGAGACCGCGGGCACGAGTGGACCCGCCCGCGAACAGGGGTGCGCCGTTACAGCGGGGCGGACCAAAGGGCAAGCGGGCGGAACGCCGCTGTGCCGCGAAGCGTTGGACGGATAAGCAGCAAAGGAGCATCCATGGCCTCGCAACCCGAAATCCAGCCCGATCCCGGCCCGGACACGATCAATCCGGCCGCCCCGCCCGAAAGCCCGCCGGTGATGCCCCCGGCCGAGGAACCGCTGCGCCAGCCCGACGAGGTCAATCCGGTCCCGCCCGACACGATTGCACCCAACCAGCAGCCGATGGAAATGCCGCCGCAGGAATGATTTGAATGAGCACGCTGTTTCCCCCGCCCGATCCGCGCGCCAAACCGGTCCCGGCCGACGATCTTATACGCGACGCGGAATTTGTCGACGACGGGCCGGTGCTCGACGTCAGCGCCAGCGAGATCGAGATCGAGCGCGGCAACGCCGGCGTGACCCCGGATTCCAAGCCAGGCGCGCCGCCAGAAGCCGAACTCCCACCCGACTGAGCTTGCCGCCCACCCTTGCAGCGGACGGCATGCGCGACTAGGCGCACGCCGCATGAGCGACGACAAGCCCCAAACCCCGCCCGACCGCCTCTCGGTCAATTCGCGCAGCGATCACTTCCAGCAGGAGGTGCTCGAACGCGGCATCGGCATCCGGTTCAAGGACCGCGTGCGCACCGATGTCGAGGAATACTGCATTTCGGAAGGCTGGATCCGCGTCCAGGCGGGCAAGACCATGGACCGCAAGGGCCAGCCGCTTACGCTCAAGCTCAACGGCCCCGTCGAAGCCTGGTTTGAAGACCTCGGCGACGAGCCGCCGGTGGCGAAGAAGGATTAAGGCCCTCTAGGGGCGGTCGTAGCGCGCCAGCGCCGCGTCGATCGCGTCGCGGGGCCGCGTTGCGGTGACAGGCTTGCGACCGACCGAAGCTGCGACGATGCGCTGGGCCGGCGCGGGCCCCGCGGGGGGCTGGGCGAACCCCGCAAAAGCGTCGGCGAACTTTTTCGACGGTTTGAGCGTGATCGCCGGCTGAGCGAGCGGTGGCGCATAAGGTGCGCTCGCCAACACGCGCGGCCCGCCGAAGGGCGCGGCGGGCGGCGCGCCGTTATCTCGATCGGCATAGATGAACCCGGCGACCGGCCAGGCGGTGGTGCCGAGATCGCCGAGCGGGGCGTACCACACGCGCACCAGGCTCCAGTCGTTCGCCTGGGAGACGTCGACCGCCTTGACCCCGCGCTCGATCTGCCCGCGCCGGCCGTCGATCGGCGACCAGTTGGCGTGGTCGAGCAGCACGGTGCGGCTGTCGATCACCTTGGCGACCGCGGCGACATGGCCCAGTGTCATCGTGCCGGTGGGCTGGAAACTCATCACTGCGCCCGCCTTCGGCAGGGTTCCCCGGCGATAGCGTCCCTGGGCCTGGCCCCACCATGTATGCGCGTCGCCGTAGATCTGCACGCCGGACCGTTCGCGGGCAAAAGGCACGCATTGAAGGTAAGGCGGCAACTCGCGCCGGGTCTCGAGCGCGGAAGCGAAGACGGGAGCGGCGTCCGCCTGCGCCGTCCCCGGCCACGCAAGCGCGACCACCGTCAAAAGACCGGAAACCCTTCCCCTCATGCCGGGAGGATGGCGCGAAAAGAGTTAATTTCGCCCTAATCCCGCTTGTCCCCGCACGGCCGCGCGATACCCTCGCCGCTTGCCATTCGGCGCGCGAAGCGCCACCTGCGCGCCATCCCATGAAACCGCATGTCATCATCATCGGCCGGCCGAACGTCGGCAAATCGACGCTGTTTAACCGGCTGGTCGGCAAGAAGCTGGCGCTGGTCGACGACCAGCCCGGAGTCACACGCGACCGCCGACTGGGTGACGCCTCGCTCGCGGGGCTCGAATTCACCGTGGTCGACACCGCGGGTTGGGAAGACCTTGATCCCGAAACGCTGCCGGGCCGGATGCGCAAGCAGACCGAGGTCAGCCTGGAGGGCGCCGACGCGGCGATGTTCGTGATCGACGCGCGCGCTGGAGTGACTCCGCTCGACGAGGAGATCGCCCGCTGGCTGCGCACCCAGCCGCTGCCGATAGTGCTGGTGGCCAACAAGGCCGAAGGGCGCCAGGGCGACGCCGGGGTGTTCGAGGCATTCGCGCTGGGCTTCGGCGAACCGGTCGCACTCTCGGCCGAGCACGGCGAAGGAGTGGCCGACCTGTTCGACGCGCTGTGGCCGCTGATCGGCGATGCCGAGGCCGAACGCGAAGCGGCGGAGCGCGCGGGCGAAGCGGCGGAGGACGACGACCTGTCGCTCGGCCCGCTTAAGCTGGCGATCGTCGGCCGGCCCAACGCAGGCAAGTCGACACTCATCAACCGCCTGCTCGGCCAGGAGCGGCTGCTGGTTGGTCCCGAGGCCGGGATCACCCGCGATTCGATCGCGGTCGATTGGGAATGGACCGATCCCGCGAGCGGCGAGACGCGCCCGGTCCGGCTGATTGACACCGCCGGGATGCGCAAGCGCGCCAACGTGGTCGAGAAACTGGAGAAGATGTCGGTCGCCGACGCCAAACGCGCGGTCGACTTCGCCGAGGTCGTCGTGCTGCTGCTCGACGCCACTCGCGGGCTCGAGCATCAGGATCTCAAGATCGCCGCTCACGTGCTCGAGGAAGGGCGCGCGCTGATGATCGCGATCAACAAGTGGGACGTGGCGGAGAACGCCAGCAGCCTGTTCAACGGCATCAAGGGCGCGCTCGAAGACGGCCTCTCGCAGGTCAAGGGCGTGCCGGTGTTCGCGGTCAGCGCGAAGACCGGCAAGGGCCTCGACACGATGATCAAGGCCGCGTTCGAGATCCGCGATGCCTGGTCCAAGCGCGTCCCCACCGCCGCGCTCAACCGCTGGTTCGACGACGCGCTGGAAGCCAACCCCCCACCCGCGCCCGGCGGCAAGCGGATCAAGCTGCGCTACATTACCCAGGCCGGCACCCGCCCGCCGCGCTTCGTGGTCTTCGGCACCCGGCTGGACATGCTGCCCGCCAGCTACGAACGCTACCTGGTCAACGACATCCGGCGGAAACTGGGCTTCGATGCGGTGCCAGTGCGGGTAGTGCTCAAGAGCCCGAAGAACCCGTTCGCCAAAAGGTAGCCGACTCTCCCCGTCAGTCAGTCGACCCTCGCGCACCATGAAACCGGCATCGTGCCGCCGGTACTCAATTTCACGCTTCTCGCTGAAAACGCCATCGAGGTGGACCCGAAAAGTGTCGTATTGATCTGCGGAATCGTCGTAGTCGGGTGGAGCCAACTGACGGTGACGTTCGCTCCAGGTTCGGCCAAGACGCTCAGTCGTACCAGCCGCGCCGCCGGGCTCACCTGGAAGATATCGGCGCTACCGATGGTCGGATAGTGGCCCGTCATGCCGCCGCTGGTGAGGCAGGCCTTCATGTATTCGGCGTGCGGCAGCGGCACCGCGGCGGGAGCAGTCGCCGCCGCAAAAGGTACCGAAGCCTGCGCCGCCGCTGCCAACACTGTCCAGATCATTTTCAGCCTCGTTGTCCAGTTCACGCCGGCCGCGATCGCAAGCCGATGTACGCCTGCCGGTGGCGCAGGAGTCAACGCGGATTGAGCTCTTCTCTTAGGCCTAGGCAATCCCAATTAAAACTAGCCGGCGGTCAGTCGCCGCCCGCGCCCGCTGGCCTGCTCTGCAGCTGGATGTAGTTCGCCAGGCCCATGCGTTCGATCATGTCGAACTGGGTTTCGAGGAAGTCGATGTGTTCCTCCTCGCTTTCGAGGATGCGCTCGAAGATTTCCCGGCTGGTATAGTCGCGCACGCTTTCGCAGTGCTGGATCGCGTCCTTGAGCAGCGGGATCGCCTCCATCTCGAGCGCGAGGTCGGCCTTGAGGATTTCGTCGACCGTCTCGCCGACCTTGAGCTTGTGCATCGCCTGGAAGTTGGGGAGCCCATCGAGGAATAGCACACGTTCCGCCAACGTGTCGGCGTGCTTCATCTCGTCGATCGATTCGTGCCGCTCGTACTCGGCCAGCCTGGTCACACCCCAGTGGTGCAGCACGCGGTAGTGCAGCCAATACTGGTTGATCGCGGTAAGTTCGTTGGTCAGTGCGCGGTTGAGATAGTCGATGACCGCCTGGTCGCCCTTCATTGCCTGTCTCCATGCCGCGCCCAGCCGTGACTATGGTCCTGGCGGAGCGGGCGAGCAAGCGCGAAGCGGGCAAAAATGGCGGAATTCCGCGAGTTGCGAGTGCGTCGCAGGGTCAGCGCGACGGGTCAGGCGGCGTAGGGGATCGCGGCAAATCTACGTTCCTGGGTGATCATCGCACCCGCCTCCTCGAGGCATTGGCCGCAGTTGGGCCGCTTGCCGAGCGCCGCATAGACGGCTTCCGCGTCGCCTGCGTTGCGCAATGCCGCGCGGCGCAGCTCGCATTCGCGAATGGCATTGCAGACGCAGACGTACATGCGGCGGCCTCCTACGATTCGCCAGAAAGCTAATGCGAACCACTCGCAATTGCAAGCCTTATCGCGGCAGCGGAAAAGGCCGTCCGTAGGTGAGGCAACGCCACAGCCACTCGAGCGGTCCGTAACGGAACCGCGCTAGCCATGGTTTCGACCAAGCCAGCATCACGATCCATGTCGCGACCACCACGATGTACAACTCGGGCCGCGAAAGCTCTCCGAACAGCCCGCCCGCCCAGCCGCGGAACACGAACAGCATCAGGATCGAGGTGCCCAAGTAGTTGGTGAACGCCGCGCGGCCCGCGGCCGACACCCGTTCACCCAGCCAGCCGGTCGCGCGCGGCGCCCACAGGGCCAGCAATGCGGCGAGGCCCAGAATCATCATCAGCCGCGGGATGCCGCTCATCCCCAGGAACGCCGCCAGCGTGCCGTAATATGAGAGGCCGGTGCCCTGCGCCCACAGCGCGATCAGCCAGGTGAGCGCACCGCCTGCGAAGACACCGATCCAGCCCCACATGCGCTGCCGCCGGGGGTTGAGCCCGCCGCTGAACAGCCCCAGGCGGTAGAGCGCGATCCCGATCAGCATCAGCGGCAGGGTCTCGGGCGCGAAAATAGCCAGGTTGGTGAACGGCTCGGCCGGGTGCACTTCGAAGTTGTGCGCCACCAGATCGGCGTAGCTGCCCTCCCCGATAATGCGGGCTTCGATGGCATCATCGGCCAGGGCCCATGCCTTGCCTTCCGCCAGCCCTTCGCGGGTCTGCGCCATATCGGGGCGTTCGCCGAACGGCGTCTCGGCGATGAAGTGGAGCGGCACCATCATCGCGGCGTAGGCCAACGCGCCGAAGATGTAGCCGACCAGGCCGATCGTCAGCTGGGTTCGCGCGGCGAGCTTCACGAACAGCAGCACCACCAGTCCGACCAGGGCATAATAGGTCAGGATGTCGCCCCGCCAGACGAAGTAGAAGTGCGCGAGGCCGAACAGCAGCAGGACCACCAGTCGCCGCGCCTGCAGCCAGCGGGTGGAGCCTCGCGCCCACGCCCGCTCCATGAACAAATAGAGGCCCGCTCCGAACAGCAGCGTGAACAGCCCGCGCATCTTGCCGTCGATCAGCACGAACTGCGCGATCCACATCGCGTCGGACGCGGGGCCGTGCTCGGTGAGGAAGCTGGCCGGATACATATACGCTGACCACGGCTGACCGAAGGCGACGATGTTGGCGGCCAGGATGCCCATCACCGCGATCCCGCGGATGAAGTCGAGGCTGGCGAGCCGGCCTTCGCCGCCGCCGAGCGGTTGCGGCTGCTCGGAGGCCTCCGAAGGCACGTCGGCCGCAGGCGCGGCAGCAGTGGCTGTGGTCATCTACTTTCCCCCCGGCGCCCCGCACCCTGTTTAGCGCGATGCGCGCGGAGGAAAACCCCGAACCGTCGCCGTCAGCGCGTCACGAGGCAGGCCTGACCAGCCGACTTGAGCGTATTGCACGCAGCTTGCGCGGCGCCTTCGCTGGCCCATCCTGCAGCGAGCAGCCGCGTGAGCCGCCCGGCGGCGACGGTCTGCTTTGCCTTGCCGGCGAGCGCCGCTTTGCCGGAAACTTGCGCCCAGGCCTTGTCTGCATTGGCGAAGACCGAGAACGCCCCGAGTTGAAGCTTCCACGGCCCGCGCGCAGTCGCCGCGGCGGCTGGTCCGGACGCGGTACGCACCGGCATCGTAACGTTAGCTGCCACTACCGCGGTGTCGCGCGCCGGCCGGCGGGCTGCTGGCGACGACGAGGGCCGCGCGAAGTCCGCGCCAGCGGTTGCCGGGCTCTCGGTCCCGGTCGCGCGCATCGCCTCGGCCACCGCGGCCTCGGCGGCGGCGATCGAAGGTGCAACGGCGACGCTTGCGATCGGCTCGGGCAGCCGCGCGGTCGGCAAGCCGGACCGAACTGCAGCGGCGACTTGCGGCCGGGCGGTGACCGCGGCCGGCCCGTCGTCAAGGTCCGACGCCGCCATCGCGCTCGTCCGCCTGGCATCGGCATCGGCCCGCATCGTCGCCGCCAGCGACTGCGCCTGCTGGCGCTGGGCGAGCGGCACGAAATCGTCCATCTGCTTGATGCCCTGCGCGGCCTGCGGCAACCCGGCGCCATTGGCCAGCGTGAGCAGCGCATAGGCGCGCACCCAGTCCTTGGGCACGAGGTCGCCGTTGAAGTGCGCGATGCCCAGCAGATACTGCGCGCGCGGATCGCCGCGATCGGCCGCCGCGGTGACATAGGGGACCGCCTGTTCGCGCCGTCCGTCCTGGAACAGGAGCAGGCCGTAGTTGTCGGCCGCCTTGAGGTGGCCCTTCGCGGCCGCCCGGGCATAGAGCGCTTCGGCCTGCTTGATATCCTCGGGCACGCCGCGCCCCAGGCGATAGGCCTGTGCGAGGTTGAACAGCGCGTCGGCATCACCCTTGGCGGCGGGCGACTTCCACTCGGCGACCGCGCGCGCGAAATCGCCCGCGGCCCAAGCGTCGACCCCGGCCTTGACGTCGGCCTGTGCCGGCGCGGCGCAGGCGAGCGCGATGGCGGCCATCAGGCCGGTCCCGGATGCTGTGCGGCGCAAGCGGATCATGGCGGCGTGTTCGTCCCTCTGGCCCGCGTAAAACGGGCTTCAACGAGACTGACATAGTGAACGGGCCGTTAGCAAAGGGTTTCTTTTCGCCTGATTTTTCGCATCGCGGGCTCGGCGCCGCAGGGCGGACCGTTAACGTAAAATTAGGGGTATGCTGCGATCTCCGCTCGGCGAAGGGTGCATGGGTGCGCCCTTGCGACAGGGATTTCAGGGGGACCAGCCTTGCGGGTACTGGCATTGGCTTCGCAGAAGGGGGGATCGGGCAAAACCACCCTTTCCGGGCACTTGGCGGTGCAGGCGCAACGCGCCGGCGCCGGACCGGTTGTGCTCATCGACATCGACCCGCAGGGCTCGCTGGCCGATTGGTGGAACGAGCGTGAGGCCGAATATCCGGCCTTCGCCCAGACCACCGTGGCACGGCTCGGGGCGGACTTGCAGGTGCTGCGCCAACAGGGTTTCAAGCTCGCGGTGATCGACACTCCGCCCGCCATCACCATGGCGATCCAGAGCGTGATCGGCGTGGCCGAACTGATCGTCGTGCCCACTCGCCCCAGCCCACACGACTTGCGCGCCGTCGGCGCCACGGTCGACTTGTGCGAACGCGCCGGCAAGCCGCTGATCTTCGTTGTCAATGCCGCGACGCCCAAGGCCAAGATTACCTCCGAAGCCGCGGTTGCGCTGAGCCAGCACGGCACTGTCGCCCCGATTACCCTCCACCACCGCACCGATTTCGCCGCCTCGATGATCGACGGCCGCACGGTGATGGAAGTCGATCCCGAAGGCCGTTCGGCCGCCGAGGTGGCCGCGCTGTGGAACTACGTGTCCGACCGGCTCGAGAAGAATTTCCGCCGCACCGTGTTCGCCGCGCCCGGTCAGGTCTCGCAGGCCCCCGGGGCCGCCTATCGCCCGCAAGGCGGCTTCGGCCGCCGGGTCGCGCAGTAAGAGAAAGCGGGAAAGGGCCGATCGCAGTGGCCGAAACCTCCTTCGCCTCGCTGAGCCCGACGCTCCTGGCACGCAAGGGCGGCGCCAAGCCGGCGATGCGCCCGCAGCACGCCGCGCTCGCCTCGATGCCCGCGATGTCCGACTCGCCGCCCGAGCCCGAGCACCTCGAGGACCTGGGCTGGAACGACATGGGAGACGGCGAGCACGCCGGCGCCGACATCGTCCAATTGAATGCGATGCCCCGAGCAAGCGAACGCGTTTTCGAATCCGCGCCCGATGCTTCGCGCCCCGCCGTGCTGCGCCACCAGGACGCGATCGCCGAACGCATCGCCGCGCCGTCACCTTTGGCCAAGCGGCGTCCGGCTGCTGCGGCACGCGCCGCCTTCACCTTGCGGCTCGACGCGCACCGCCATCTCAAGCTGCGGCTGGCGACAACTATCAAGGGCGTCAGCGCGCAGGCGCTGGTGACCGAGGCGCTCGACGAGCTGCTCGCCGACATGCCGGAACTCGATACGCTGGCCGCGCAAGTCACGCGGCGCTGATTTGGATTACGAGGGGAAACCATGATGACCCGCACGAACCGCACCAACCGGATGCTGGCGCTGGCCGCTGGCACCGCGCTGGCCTCGATCGGCCTCGCGGGTTGCACGACGAAGGCCGCGCCCCGCGCCGATCTGTCGGCGAACCGCGCCCAGATCGCGCTCAAGGCGGGCAAGACCGGCGACGCGATCACCAACGCCGAGGCCGCCGTGCTGGCCGATCCGCGCAACGCCGCTTACCGCACGATGCTCGGCGCCGCCTACATGGAAGCGGGCCGCTTCCTCGCCGCCAAGACCAGCTTCGACGACGCGATGAAGCTCGGCGACCCGGGCGGGCGCACCGCGCTGGGCTTCGCGCTCGCCGCGATCGCCGCGGGCGACCGCATTGCGGCGCTGCGCGTGCTGAGCGACTGGCAGGACGAAATTCCCACCGCCGACTTCGGCCTCGCCCTGGCGCTGGCGGGCGAAACCCAACAAGCGGTCCACGTGCTGTCGAACGCCGTGCGCAGTGGGGAAAACACCCCCAAGATGCGCCAGAACCTGGCTTACGCGATGGCGCTCAACGGCAGTTGGGCAGGCGCCCGGATCATGGCCGCCGAGGACGTCCCGGTCAGCCAGCTCGACGCGCGGATGAGCGAATGGGCCCAGCTCGCGCAGGCCACCCAGGGCGCCACCCGCGTCGCCGCCCTGCTCGGCACCCGCGCCGTCGCCGATCCCGGCCAGCCGGTGCAGCTCGCGCTCGCCAATCATCCCACCGCGGAACAGCTCGTGGCCGAATCGGCGACCTATGCCCCGCCTGTGGCCGACGCCGCGCCGGCGCGGGACGTCGCCTACACCGGCGGCGAGCTGCCCCCGGCCACCGAGTTCGCACCTACCCTGCAGGACGCGCCCGCGCTCGCCATCGCCCCGCCGCGGGCCGAGGCTCCGCGCGACTTCGCCGCCGCTTTCGCAGTGCCCGCTCCGGTCGCCGCGACGCCGGTGCAGATGATCGAGGCTGCCGCCGCATTCGTTGCGCAGCCGGTGGTCCAACACGCTCCGACCCGCCTCGGCGCGGCCGAACCGGCTCCGCGCCGCGCCATGCGCGTAGTCGGCGCGAACCCGGCCGGTAAGTATCCGGTCGGCGCGGCCGCTACCGGCAAGCACTTGGTCCAGCTCGGCTCGTTCTCGTCCGCGCAGGGCGCGCGCCGTGCCTGGGGCATCTACGCCAGGCAATTCCCGCAACTGTCGGGCTTCGACATGGTTATCACCAAGGCGGTGGTGCGCGGCAAGACCTACTACCGCGTCTCCGCCGGCGGGATGCAGCGCGCCGAGGCGAACTCGATGTGCTCGTCGGTCCGCAACAAGGGCCAGGGCTGCCTCGCCTGGGCCGAGGGGCGTCCGCTGCCCGGCGCGATCGGCACCGCGATCCGCATGGCCGCGCGCTAACCCAGTTTACCGAAGATCGAACGCGCCCTTCCCGCGTCTGCGGGAGGGGCCTTTTTTCGCATCAGAGCGCGACGCCGCCCTTGTAAAGCGCGGTTACCCGCCCCTGCGTCGGCTGGCGGTCGAACGGGGTGTTGCCCGCGGTGGCGGCCATTTCGCGGCTGTCGACGATCCATGGGCGGCCGGAATCGATCAGCGCCACGTCGGCCTCGGCTCCTTCGGTCAGCACGCCCGCAGAGACGCCGAGCAGCCGCGCCGGCGCCCCGGCGACGAGGTCGAACGCGCGCGGCAAGTCGATCAGCCCGTCGCGCACCAGCGTCAGCGTCATCGCCAGCAGGGTTTCGGCCCCCGCCATTCCCGGCGCGGCATCGGCGAATGGCAGACGCTTGTCTTCCGGGCCGCGCGGATCGTGGCCGCTGGCGATGACGTCGATCGTGCCGTCGGCCAGCGCCTCGCGCACCGCCTGCCGGTCGTCCTCGCAGCGTAGCGGCGGGGAAAGGCGGGCGAACGTCCGGAAGTCCATTGTGGCGAGATCAGCCAGCATGAAGTGGGCCGGGGTCACGCCCGCGGTGATGGCGGCGCCGCGCGTCTTGGCGCGGCGCACCAGATCGAGCGCGGCGCGGGTAGTCACTTGGCGGATGTGCAATCGCGCGCCGCTCATCACGGCGAGCGCCAGGTCGCGCGCCACCGCCAGCGCTTCGGCTTCGGCAGGCGCGCTCGGCAGGCCCAGGCGAGTGGCCATTTCGCCTGCGGTGGCGGCGGCGTTACCCGCGAGCGCGGCGTCCTCGGCATGGGTCACCACCACCAGATCGAGCATGGCCGCGTACTGCAGCAGCCGCAGCATGACGCCCGAATCGGCGATCCACCGGCGCCCAGTAGCCACCGCCCGCGCCCCCGCTGCGCGCATCAGCGCGATCTCGGCGAGTTCATTGCCCTCGAGCGCCACCGTAGCCGCCGCCAGCGGATGGACCCACAAATCGGGCTTGCCGCTCTTGGCGATGAAGTTGACCCGCGCCGGATAGTCGAGCGGTGGGTTCTGGTCGGGCATCAGCGCCGCGCGGGTGATCCCGCCGAAGTGGCACGCCGGCTTGTCGACCGCGAACACGCCGAGATCGACCAGTCCAGGGGCAACCAGCAGGCCCTTCGCGTCCACCACCTCGTCGTCCCGCTCGGGTCCGGCGAATCCAGCGATCCGCCCGTCGGCCAGGCGCAGCGGAGACTCGCGCAGGCCCGCCGGGGTAACCAGCCGCCCGCCGACGATCGTGAGTGCGCGCGTCTGCTTCATGCCCCGCCCCACCCTTCGACCTCGCGCCGACGGCGGGTGAGCACGTCGAGGCAGGCCATGCGGATCGCCACGCCCATTTCGACCTGGCGCGTGATGATCGAACGGTCGATCAGGTCGGCAACGTCACTGTCGATCTCGACCCCGCGGTTCATCGGTCCGGGGTGCATGACCAGCGCATCGGGGGCGGCGCGCGCGAGGCGCTTCCTAGTGAGCCCGTAGAGGTGGTGGTATTCGCGCGCCGAGGGGACGAAATGCCCGCTCATCCGCTCGCTCTGCAGCCGCAGCATCATCGCCACATCCGACCCTTCGAGCGCCACGTCGAAGTTGTGGAACGCGGTCACCCCCATCGCTTCGATCGCCGAGGGCATCAGCGAAGGCGGCGCGCATACCCGCACGCTCGCGCCCAATGCCTGGAGGCACAGGATGTTCGAGCGCGCGACGCGGCTGTGGAGCACGTCGCCGCAGATCGTCACCGTTAGCCTGGAGAAGTCCTCCGCCCCCTGCCCCCGCGCACGCAAGGCATGGCGCAGCGCCAGCGCGTCGAGCAGCGCCTGGGTGGGATGTTCGTGCTGCCCGTCGCCGGCGTTGATCACCGGGCAATCGACTTTGTCGGCGATCAGCGCGGTCGCGCCGCTCGATCCGTGGCGGATCACGATCGCGTCCGGCCGCATCGCGTTGAGTGTGATCGCGGTGTCGATCAGCGTCTCGCCCTTCTTCACGCTCGACTGCGCGGCGTGCATGTTGACCACGTCCGCGCCCAGCCGTTTGCCGGCGATCTCGAAGCTCAGCAGCGTGCGGGTCGAGTTCTCGAAGAACGCATTGATCACGGTGAGGCCCGCGAGCAGGGCGGCGTGCTTGGCCGCGCTGCGATTGACCGCCACCCACTGCTCGGCCTCGTCGAGCAGGAACAGGATCTCGTGCCGCTCCAGCCGGCCGATCGCCAGCAGGTCGCGGTGCGGGAATGCATGCACGCCCGCGGGATAGCGTCCTGCCGGGATGGCTGGGGCGCCGGAAAGTTCCGCCGATGTCATTGAAGCCATGCCCTTGGTCGGAAGGTATCGGCCGGTCAAGTGCATTCCGATGGCAAATACGGCGGCCAGTCACTAGAGGCAGCCAACGACTTTTTCTCGAGGGATTCCCCACCGCATGACATTCGCCCGCAAGGTCTGGCACCTGATCGTCGCCGTCAAAGACGGCCTCAGCCTGGTGTTCCTGCTGCTGTTCTTCTTCGCGATCTATGCCGTGCTGACCGCGCGGCCGAGCCCGGCGGCGGTGCGCGAGGGGGCGCTGCTGCTCGAGCTCAACGGCACGATCGTCGAGGAGAAGAGCGAGATCGATCTGTTCGGTGCAATCCTGGCGGGCGAGGCACCCGCCGGCGAATACGACGTGCAGGAACTGGTCCACGCGATCGACGCGGCGGCCAAGGACGAGCGGATTAAGGCGGTCGTGCTCGACCTCACCCGTTTCGTCGGCGCCGGCCAGGTCCATCTGGGCGATGTCGGCGCGGCACTCGACCGGGTGCGGGCGGCGAAAAAGCCCGTGCTGAGCTACGCCGTGGCCTACACCGACGACGGGGTGCTGCTGGCCAGCCACGCGAGCGAAGTATGGGTCGATCCGCTGGGCGGAGCGATCATCCAGGGCCCGGGCGGCAAGAACCTCTATTACGGCGAACTGCTGAGGAATCTCGACGTCAACGCGCGGGTGTACAAGGTCGGCACCTACAAGAGCGCGGTCGAGCCCTTTTTCCGCAATGACATGTCGCCCGAAGCGCGCGAGAACTACACCCAGGTGCTCGGCGCGCTGTGGAGCGAATGGCAGGCGGCGGTCACCAAGGCGCGCCCGCAGGCCAAGCTGGCGGGCATCACGCAGAATCCCGCCGACTGGTTCGCCGCCGCCAAGGGCGACCCGGCGACCGCGGCGAAGTCCGCCGGACTGGTCGATCGGCTCGGCGACCGGGTCCAGTTCGGCAAGCGCGTGGCGGAAATCGCCGGCGCCGACGAGTGGGACGAAATGCCCGGCAACTATGCCCGCACCGAGCTGGCGCCCTGGCTCGCCGACAACCCGTTCGATAGCGAGGGCGACGCGATCGGCGTGGTCACTATCGCGGGCGAGATCGTCGATGGCGATGCCGGCCCCGGTCAGGCCGGCGGCGACCGCATCGCCAAGATCCTCGACGAAGCGCTCGAAGAAGACCTGAAGGGCCTCGTCGTGCGGGTTGATTCGCCGGGCGGATCGGTGCTGGCGAGCGAGGAGATTCGCCGCGCGATCCTGCGCCACAAGGCCAAGGGCATTCCGATCGCGGTGTCGATGGGCAACCTGGCGGCAAGCGGCGGCTACTGGGTCTCGACCCCGGCCCAGCGCATCTTCGCCGAGCCCGACACAATCACCGGATCGATCGGCATCTTCGCGGTGGTGCCCACGTTCGAGCGCGCCGCGGCCAAGTGGGGCGTAGGCACCGACGGGGTCCAGACCACCCCGCTGTCGGGCCAGCCCGACCTGATCGGCGGCTTCGCGCCCGAGGTCGACGCGCTGCTGCAGGGATATGTCGAGGACGGCTACGGCGATTTCCTCGGCCGCGTGGCGCGATCGCGCAAACTCACCCGCGAACGGGTCGACGCGATCGGCCAGGGGCGCGTGTGGGACGGCGGCACGGCGCGCCAGATCGGACTGGTCGACCAGTTCGGCGGGCTGGCCGACGCGACTCAATGGGTCGCCGCCCGGGCCAAGCTCGGCGATGGCGAGTGGCACGTCGAATACCTGGGTGAGGATCAGGGCACCGCCGATACGCTGCTGCGCCGCATTCTGATCGGCGACGACGCGCGCGAAGCCGGCTCGACCGATCTGTTCGGCGTGCTCGCCCAGCGCCAGCAGTCGCTCCTGTCGCAGATCGCCACCGACGCCGAGCGGGTCGCCCGCGTTAACGGCATGCAGGCCTACTGCCTCGAGTGCGCCGGGACGGTGCGCGCGGCACCTTCGCGCGGCCTCGACGGGTGGCTCGCCAAGCTGCTGGCGCTGGTAAGCTAAGGGCGCTTGCCAACCAACGGGGGGAATGGCAAAGGCGCGCCCCTGTCCGGGCCTGGAAACGGGTTTCTCAGCCCTCGGGACGGGCGCGTAGCTCAGCGGTAGAGCACACCCTTCACACGGGTGGGGTCACAGGTTCAATCCCTGTCGCGCCCACCATTCCGCCCGCTTTGCGAGCGAAATGGAGTTTTTGTTTTTCCGCCTCAGACGCCGGCGGCCGCATCCGCGGCCTTAGCTTTCGGCCTAACCGGCCGGCGGCGTTCGGCCTTGCGGTCCGCTAGTCGCGGACCGGCGACGCTTAACCGAAAAGGTCTCTACGCCCGCGAAACCGCCGCACATCCACCGCGACCTGATCCTCCATCGGGACGTCGAAGCGCCTGATGTAATCTCCCAGCCGTTCGACCACCTCGCCCTCGCCCAGCCCAAACTGCTCCAGGCTATAGCTGTGCGCCCGGCGCTTCAGAGCGCGGCTGCGCTCGATGTAACGTTCCATGCCGGGTAGCGCGCTGTCCATCTCGAACCCCAGAAAGCGGTACACGCGCGCCATCGCGCCGCGCCAGTCGCGCTCCATATCGTCATACTGGACATCGATCATCCGTTCGGCGGGAATGGCTCGGCGCGCGTCTATCATCCGCTCGGTCATCAGCGCGGTCTTGCGCAGCCATTCGCGCCCCAGCACCTTGGCGTCGGCGTGATCGGAATAGATGATCGTCTGGTTCCAGGCGAGCGAGGCGGCGCTGCCGACCACCGCGCGCGGATCGCGATGGGTGAAGATCAGCCTCGCATCGGGAAACACCTTCAATAACGCGGGCAGGTCGAGCATGTGCTGCGGGGTCTTGAGGATCCACGGGCGCAGCGAACTTTCCTGCTGCGACCAGCCGACCAGCCGCAGCAGATCGGCCATGTGGCGATAGGCGGGGGTCGCATCCTCGCCTTCGCACCAGCGGCCATAGGTGGGCACGGTCCACTGCGCCTCGTGCTTCATGCCCCACATGCTGGCGACGAGCAGGCCGAGCTCCTCCTCCGGCTCGTAAGGTCCAGTGGGGTGGATCGAGAGCGTGCGCGGGTTGGCGAGCCGCGCGACTTTCATAATCCGGCTTGCAAGCTTAGGCCGGAAATCGGCCTGGCGCCCGGCCATGACCTCCTCAAAGCCGGGGCGCGGGACCGGGCTGATCGTCTCGAAGCTGCGCAAGTGCCCGAAGCGGCGGTCGGCCGCCAGCAGCCGGTGCATTCGCGTGGTGCCCGAGCGCATCGGCCCGACAATCACCACCGGGTGCGGAATCGGCCGGGCGAGGATTTCCGGGTGTCGCTTGAACCACATCTGCGTGAGTAGCCGGTCACGCAGGACATGGTTGAACTGGCCCACCGCCGCCACTTCGCCCGCCGCGTTGAGCCGCGCTTCGCGATGGACCGAATCGAGCAGGACATCGAGCGGGCGCTCGAACCACCGGTCGCCGAAATCGTCAAGCCCGGTCGCGCGCATCGCGTGCTCGAGCATGTGGTTCTTTTCGAGCTTCACAGGCGCGAACGCGCCGAGCTTCCGGCCGGCACGCACCACCGCGACCAGCCCGTCGATGAACGGGGTGCGGCGCGGCGGCCGGCTGGCTTGCTGGTCCAAGAACTACCCCTTCGTGCCGCGTATGGCGCTCCGCGGGTCTACCGCCCGCGCGCCGCCTGGTTCCCGCATTGCACCCCACTTGGCGACAGGGCATAGGCCGCCCCATGCACGATATCCGCCTTATTCGCGACGATCCTCAAGCCTTCGATGCCGCGCTGGCGCGGCGGGGGTTCGTCGCGTCGTCGGCCGAGATTCTGGCGCTGGACGAGACGCGGCGCGCGGCGGCGACGCGGGCGCAGGACCTGCTCGCGCGGCGCAACGACGCGTCCAAGGCGATCGGCGCCGCCATGGGCCGCGGCGCCACCGCGGAGTCCGAGGCACTCAAGGCCGAGGTCGCGGCGATCAAACGCGATCTACCCGCGATCGAGGAAGGCGAGCGTAAGGCGGCGGAGGCGCAGGACGCCCTGCTCGCCTCCCTTCCCAACCTCCCAGCCGACGACGTGCCCGAGGGCGCTGACGAGGCCGGAAATGTCGAGGTCGCCAACTGGGGCGACCGGCGCAACTTCGCCTTCGCCCCGCAGGAGCATGCCGACTTCGCCCCGGCACTCGGCCTCGACTTCGAGACTGGCGCGGCGATTGCCGGCGCGCGGTTCACCTTCCTGCGCGGCCAGATGGCCCGCCTCCAGCGCGCGCTCGCGCAGTTCATGCTCGACGTTCAGACCGGCGAGCATGGCTATACCGAATGTGCGCCTCCGCTGCTCGTGCGCGAGGAGGCGATGTTCGGCACCGGCCAGCTGCCCAAGTTCGCCGAGGACAGCTTCGCCACAACCGATGGCCGCTGGCTGATTCCGACGAGCGAAGTCAGCCTGACCAATTCGGTACGCGACCAAATTGTCGATCTGCCGCGGCCGCTGCGGCTCACCGCGCTGACCCCGTGCTTCCGCTCCGAGGCTGGTTCGGCAGGGCGCGATACCCGCGGCTACATCCGCCAGCACCAGTTCGACAAGGTCGAACTGGTATCGATCTGCCGGCCCGAGGACGCCGCCGCCGAGCACGCGCATATGCTGCGGTCGGCGCAGGTCATCCTCGAGCGGCTCGGCCTGCCCCACCGCAGCATGCTGCTGTGCGCGGGCGACATGGGGTTCGGGGCGAGGAAAACCTTCGATCTCGAGGTCTGGCTGCCCGGCCAGGGCGCCTACCGCGAGATCAGCTCGGTCAGCTGGTGTGGCGATTTCCAGGCGCGGCGGATGAACGCCCGCTATCGCGCGCAAAACGGCAAGCCGGCGTTCGTCCACACCCTCAACGGTTCGGGCCTCGCGGTCGGGCGCACGCTGGTGGCGGTGCTGGAGAATTACCAGCGGGAGGACGGCTCGGTCATGGTGCCCGAAGCGCTGCGGCCGTGGGCGGGCGGGCTCGAACGGCTGGCTGCGCCGGGCTGATGCGCATCCTCCTCACCAACGACGACGGCATTCACGCCCCAGGCCTGACTGTTCTCGAAGAAATCGCGCGCCAGTTCACCGACGATATCTGGATCTGCGCGCCGGCCGAGGAACAGTCGGGCGCGGGTCATTCGCTCACGCTCAGCCGTCCGGTGCGGCTGCGCCAGCATGATGAGCGGCGCTTCTCGGTCAGCGGCACCCCGACCGATGCGGTGACGCTGGGCTTGCGCAAGGTATTGGACGCCGCGCCCGACGTGATTTTGTCGGGCGTCAACCGCGGGGCCAATTTGGCGGACGACGTCACATACTCCGGCACCGTCTCGGCGGCGATCGAGGGCGCACTGGCGGGCATCCGCTCGATCGCCTTGAGCCAAGTCTATGCCAGCGAGGGCATGGGCGACGCGGTGCCGTTCGATGCCGCGCGCGCCTGGGGCGCCAAGGTGCTCGCCCCGCTGCTCGACGTGCCGTTGCCCAGGCGCACGCTGGTCAACGTCAACTTCCCCGCATTGCCTGCCGGCGACGTACGCGGCATCCGCGTGGTGCGCCAGGGGTTCCACGACTATTCGCGCGGCAGCGTGGTCGAAGGACGCGATCCGCGCGGCTACCCGTATTACTGGTTCGGGCTGGAGGCGATCGAGCATACCCTGGATCACGGCACCGATCTGGAAGCGATCGACGACGGTTATATTGCGGTTACCCCGCTGCAGCTCGACCTGACACACCACGCCTCGCTCGGCGCGCTGGGCGAACGGTTCGCCTAGGCGCGCAGTGCGATGGAGCCATGCCGCCGCGGGGGACCTGCGCGTCTGCTCCGGCCCAGAAGCGATTGGATTCCGGGAGGCCGGCCCGCTGCAGGCCGGCGACATGGTAGTGGAGATTCCGCCGACCGACGGCCGCGGCTAGCTGAACAGCCAGAACACCGCGCCCATCGTCAGATACGCCGCCAGCCAGTATCCGGCATCGATCAGCGCCACGCGCGTCGCCACGCGGATATGGCTGAAGCTGATCCACAGCGCGGGAATCACGAACGCCGCCGCCAGTCCCCCGCTCATCATGAAATAGAGCCACGGCCGGGCCGCCAGCGTCTCGCCGCCGACGCGCGCGAACAGGTGGCCGAGCATGGCCGCGGTGACCAGCAGCAGCACCGCGCTGAGCGCGGCGATCCGTTCGGGCCGGGGACGGGTCATCACGCGTCCCGCGGCGACCTTGCGCGATTTGGCCTGGCCGAACGCCGGCCCGAACCAGGCAAGCGCCAGCGCGCCTGCGGCAAGCGCGGCCACCAGCACCGCAATCCAGTTCACCGGTCCCACCCAGCCGCACTCCCGCGCTTGTTATTATCGCCCGCTGTAGCGCAATCGCGCGATCAGGTGTAGGGGCGCGCCCGAAATGTCCCTCAGCGCCTCCATCACGATCCCTGACCAGAAGAAGGTCGGCATGGTCAGCCTAGGCTGCCCCAAGGCGCTGGTCGATTCGGAACGCATCCTCACCGCGCTGCGCGCCGACGGCTATGCGATGAGCCCCGATTACGCCGGGGCCGACGTGGTGCTGGTCAATACATGCGGCTTCCTCGACAGCGCCAAGGAGGAAAGCCTGGAGGCGATTGGCGAGGCGATCGCCGAGAACGGCCGCGTCATCGTCACCGGCTGCATGGGCGAGGAAGCCGACGTGATCCGCGCGCGCTTCCCCCAGGTGCTCGCGGTGACCGGCGCGCACCAGTATGAGGCGGTCATCGAGGCGGTGCGCGAGGCCGCGCCGCCGGGCCAGGGGCCGTTCGTCGACCTGATCCCGCAAACTTACGCGGACGACGGGGGCATCAAGCTCACCCCGCGCCACTACAGCTACCTCAAGATTTCCGAAGGCTGCAACCACGCTTGCGCCTTCTGCATCATTCCTCAGCTGCGCGGAAAGCTTGCCAGCCGGCGGATCGACGCGGTGCTGCGCGAGGCGGAAAAGCTGGTCGCCGCGGGCACCCGCGAGCTGCTGGTGATCAGCCAGGACACTAGCGCCTACGGCGTCGATATCCGCCACGAACCGCGCCAGTTTCACGGTCGCGAGGTGCGCGCGCACATGACCGACCTTGCCCGCGAGCTAGGACAGTTGCGTACCCCGGAACGCGCAACGCCGTGGGTGCGGCTGCACTACGTCTATCCGTACCCCCACGTCGACGCGGTGATCCCGCTGATGGCCGAAGGGCTGCTGACCCCCTACCTCGACATCCCGTTCCAGCACGCCAGCCCCAAGGTGCTGCGCGCGATGAAGCGCCCTGCCAACGAGGCGCGCGTGCTCGAGCGGATCAGGGCCTGGCGCGCTATCGCTCCCGACCTGACCATCCGGTCCAGCTTCGTGGTCGGCTTCCCCGGCGAGACAGAGGACGATTTCACCTACCTGCTCGACTGGCTCGAAGAGGCGCAGCTCGACCGCGTCGGGGCGTTCCGCTTCGAGCCGGTCGCCGGCGCCGCCGCCAACCTGCTGCCTGATCCGGTACCCGAAGCGGTCAAGGAAGAGCGCTACGCCCGGCTGATGGAAGTCACCGAGCGGATTAGCGCGGTCAAGCTGGCCGCCAAGGTCGGCCGCGTGCTGCCGGTGATCATCGACGAGGTCGGCGAGCCGGACGAGGACGGCGATGTCGGCGCGACCGCGCGCAGTCAGGCCGACGCGCCCGAGATCGACGGGCAGGTGTTCCTGCGCAACGTACCGCCGATGCTCAGGCAAGGCGATTTCGCCGAAGCGCTGATCGAGGACGCTGACGCGCACGACCTCTACGGGGTCGTCGCCAGCTAAGCTCGCAACGTTCTGAAAGTGACGCTCCGCCGTAGCTCGCCGATCGGCGCGATGGAATGCTCCCATTCAGAGCGGACTTCGCCCGACAGCAGGTAAAGCGAGCGCGGCGGGAGTTCGGCGCCAGCGCGCTCGAATCCCCCTTGCGCGTTTCGCCGGCGCAAGCGCAGCACCGCCGGCGCACCGAGCGACAGGCCGATGACCTCGCCGTACTGCGGCCGGTCCCGATGCCAGCCGATCCCCGCACCGGGATCGTAGCGAATCAGCAATGCCTGCTCGAACGCGCCTGGGTCACGTCCCAGCAACAGCGCCAGCCGCGCCCTCAGCTCGATCAGCCAGTCGGGCAGCGGCGGCGCCGGGGTCGGCCGCGCGCGCTGGTAGTCGTAAGCCGAGCCGTAATGCGCGGTCAGCCGCTTGCCGCGCCACTGGCCGAATTGAAACGGTTCAAGCGGCGCGGCGTCGATCCGGTCGGCCAGCGCGGCTTCCATTGCCGGATCGATGACATCAGGCACAAAGACCAGCCCCGGTGCCGGTGCTGCGACCGCGGCGTCTGTAAAGAGGGAGAGCTGACCCGGCATCGCGGTGGATCTGGGGAGCGGAGCAGCGACCCGCAACCGCCGTGCGTCAGAACCAGCCCCCCAGCCGCATGCTGAACACCCGGGTGCGGGTAACGATCAGGTGGTCGAGCAGATCAAGCTCGAGCGCGGCGGCGAGGCCGGCCAGGCGGCGCGTCTCGGCGACGTCCTCCGCGCTCGGGCGGCAGTGGCCCGAAGGGTGGTTGTGCGCCAGCAGGAAGCCCGCCGCGCCCAGTTGTAGCGCGCGCTCGAACAGCGGTCGCGCACGCGCCTCGATCCGGCCCGCACCCCCTTCGGCGATCGTTTCGGCGGCGAGGAACGCGCCTCCCGGGCCCGCGAAGATCGCATGAAGCCGCTCGCTGCCACAAACCCCGATCCGCATCCGCAGATAGCGATGGATGGCGGGGTCAGCGCCATCGACCGAGGCGCCGGTCAAGTCCTCGCCAAGCGCAGCCTCGACCAGACGGCTGGCGCCGAAGATCGCCCCTACCGCCGCATCGTGCCCCCCTGCTGCGGCGCGCAGCTGCGGCAGCGGCGCGGCGAGCACCCGTGAGAGGCTCCCGAAGCGGCCGATCAGGCGTTCGGCGAGCTGTTCGGCCGCCTCGCCGGCAAACGGGGCCAGAAGCTCCGCCACGACCGATAGGGGCCGCACCGGGCCACCCGCCGGCGATGGAACCAGATACCCCCGGCCAACAGTATGATCTGAAAATACGAAGGCCCAGTCGACAGCAGGCGATAAGCCAGCGTCGCGACTCCCGGCGCCGCGTGATGCGCCAGGTGCGCGAACAGGGCGATCAGCTGGAATGCCGCAAACCATAGTGGATAGGTCCGATTTGCCAGTAACGCGACGGCGATGGCACCAGTTGCTGCGACCAAGTCGATGATGACATGACCCGTGGCGATGATGCCTTGATCACCCGCCAATGGATGCAGCGCGAAGTCGGCGCCCCACAGCCAAGCGAGAACAGCCGACAGCGCGCGCTCCGGCCCGCCGCCCCATATCCCCGCCGCAAGGACGAGAGATACGAAGGCGGCGAGTTGAGCCCAGACACGGATATCACCATCGAGGAACGGCATCCTCGCGCGCTAGCGCCGCTCAGACGCCGCTCAAAGCGGGGATTTGTTCGGCGATGGCGGATTGTGCAATCACGGTGTCCTCGCCTTCGTCGATCCCCATCGTCTCGCGGCCGATCTTACTCAGCTCGTCGTGGACGCGCAGCAGGCTGGTCGACATCGACATCGCCTGGTTTTCGGCCTGGCCAAGCCGCATCAGCGCGCGTTGGCCCGCGTCCACCGCAACCCCGGGGTTTTGGCGGGCGCGGACCATCGCCTGCTTGAGGCGGGCACAGGCGATCATGACTTCGTCGCTGACGGCTTCGGCTTCACGGATCAGCTTGCGGATAGCGAGCGCGTCTTCGCGGATAGTGGCGGACATAGATGATACTCCGGCGGTGGCCCGCCGTCGCTCAACCGGCCGGAACCTCTGAAGATTCGGGGACGGCGGCCTTGCCCTCCAGCGCCGCGCTCAGCGAGAGCGATGCCGTCACCACCAGTACGATCGCGGCGATGAGGCCGAAAGCGAGCCCGATGATGACGGCGAGGCGGAGAAGGACGGCATTGTCGCCATCGAGCACCCCGGGGACTACCCGGGGCTCGATCCTTCCCATCCACGGCGCCTCGATCGCAAATGGCGCGGCGTCGGAAAGGACGAATTCCCCGGGTGCGACCCGGCCATCGGTCTGTCCCGGCATCCCGCCGAACGATATCTGCCGATTTCTCCATGCAGAATTTCTGTAGGAGGATTCGTCAATATTATCAGGCTCTTCGCGTCGCCACGCCTCGATCAGGGCGGGCAGGTTGTGTACCCGGTAGCGTTCCTTGAGCGCGCGCACGTGCTGGTTGATCCGCGATTCGGATACGCCAAGCTCGGCCGCGACGGCCTTCAGCGGCAGACGGCGATCGATACCTTCGAGCACCGCGCGTTCGCGCTGCGACAGGGGACGGGTCATCACGGCCGGCATGAGACGGTCGAAGCTCCTAGGAACGGTCGGCGAATGTCATATCGCAACCCCAGCCTAACGACAACGCGTCTGCGCGCTGCCGCGTTCCGTAGGGTCAAGCGCCCGGATCAGGCGGCGTCGCTGTTGTGGCCCATCGCCTGAAACCAGCGGCGGACGTTGCGCGCGGCCTGGCGCAGCCTCTGCTCGTTCTCGACCAGGGCGATGCGGACGAAGCCCTCGCCGTCCTCGCCGTAGCCGACCCCCGGGGCGACCGCGACGTCCGCGTGCATCAGCATCTGCTTGGAAAATTCCAGGCTGCCCATGTGCGCCAACGCGGGGGGGAGCGGGACCCAGGCGAACATGCTCGCGCGCGGCGGTGGGATGTCCCAGCCGGCCCGGCCCATTACCTCGACCAGCACGTCGCGCCGCTTGTGGTAGAGTTGGCGGTTCTTCTCGACGATGTCCTGCGGACCGTTGAGCGCGGCGCAGGCGGCCGCCTGGATCGGAGTGAACGCGCCGTAGTCGAGGTAGCTCTTGACCCGCGTCATCGCCGCGATCAACGCCTTGTTGCCGACCGCGAAGCCAATCCGCCAGCCGGCCATCGAGTAGGTCTTGCTGAGACTGGTGAACTCGACCGCGATATCCTTGGCGCCTGGCACCTGGAGGATCGAGACGGTCGGGTTGCCGTCATAGTAGAGCTCCGAATAGGCGAGGTCGGAGATCAACCAGACCTTGTTGTCCTTGGCCCAGGCGACCAGCCGCTCGTAGAACGCCAGATCGACCGTCTCCGCCGTCGGATTGGACGGATAGTTGACCACCAGGATGCTGGGGCGCGGCACGGTGAAGGCCATCGCGCGTTCGAGGCTGCGGAAGTAGTTCTCGTCGGGCGTGGTCGGCACGCTGCGGATCGTCGCCCCGGCGATGATGAAGCCGAAGGTGTGGATCGGATAACTGGGGTTGGGCGCCAGCACCACGTCGCCCGGCGCGGTTATCGCGGTGGCAAGGCTGGCGAGCCCCTCCTTGGAACCCATGGTGACCACCACCTCGCTTTCGGGGTCGAGTTGCACCCCGAAGCGGCGTCCGTAGTAATTTGCCTGCGCGCGGCGCAGCCCGGGAATGCCCTTGGACTGCGAGTAACCGTGAGCGTTAGGCTTCATCGCCACTTCGCACAGCTTGTCGATGACGTGCTGCGGCGGGGGCAGGTCGGGGTTGCCCATGCCGAGGTCGATGATGTCGCGCCCGCTCGCCCGGGCGGCCGCGCGCATGCCGTTGACCTCGGCGATGACGTAGGGCGGCAGGCGCTTCATGCGGTAGAATTCGTCGGTCATCGGTCTCGTTACTTGGTGCGATGGTGCGTGGCGGAGCGTTTGGCTGTAATCGTTTCTGAACCTACGCGAAACCGCCTTGCTCGAAGGATGCGCCCGATGGCCGATCAGACCCGCCCCGCCGACCCGTTTGCCGGGTTTCTGGACATGCAGGGTGAAGCGGTGCGCGAATTGTGGGGCCGGTTCGCGTCCTCCGGTGAGCCCGCCGCGAGCGCGCCGGCGGTCAAGGACTGGGGTGACATCTCCGCCTGGACCGAAACCGGGCAGAAGCTGCAGGCGATGTGGCTGGAGTTCATGGGCGACAAGGCGCGCCAAGCGGCCGGCGGGGTGCCCGCGCTCGATCCCGCGCAGTTCATGCTGATGAGCCAAGGGCTCGCCAAAAGCTGGCAGGGCGGAATGGCGGCCCAAGCCAAGCTCGCCGAAGACGGCATGAAGTTGTGGCAAGGCGTAATGTCCGGCGCGCTCGGCGGAAACGCGGGGGCCGAGCCCGAACTGCCGCGCAAGGACAAGCGCTTTTCCGACCCCGCGTGGCGCAACCATCCGGCGTTCGCGCTGATCCACCAGACCTACCTGATGCTGGCCGAATACCTCGTTCAGGCAGCCGAACGCATCGAAGGGGTCGATCCGGCGAAGAAGGAGCAGCTGACCTTCGCCGTTCGCGCGCTGGTCGAGGCGATGAGCCCCGACAACTTTCTCATGACCAACCCGGTCGTGCTTCAGCGCACGGTCGAGACGCGCGGCGCGAACCTGGTCAAGGGGATGCAGCACCTGATCAACGACCTGAAGCGCGGCCAGTTGACCCATACCGACGCCGACGCCTTCAAGCTGGGCGAGAACATCGCCACCACGCCGGGCAAGGTGGTCCATGAGGGGCCGCTCTACCAGCTGATCCAGTACACTCCGACCACCGAAAGCGTGCTGGAGACCCCCCTCGTCATCTTCCCGCCGTGGATCAACCGCTTCTATATCCTCGATCTGACGCCCAAGAAGAGCTTCATCAAGTGGGCGGTCGACCAGGGCCTCAGCGTGTTCGTGGTCAGCTGGAAATCGGCCGACGCCAGCATGAAGGACGTGGTGTGGGACGATTACATTCGCGCCCAAATCGAAGCGATCGACTTCATCCGTCAGCGGCTCGGGACCAAAGCGGTGCACACGATCGGCTACTGCGTGGCCGGGACCACGCTGGCGGCGACGCTGGCGATCTTCGCGCGGCGCGGTGAGGCGGACAAGGTCGCGTCCGCAACTTTCTTCACCGCCCAGGTCGACTTCGAGAAGGCAGGCGAGCTCACCCACTTCATCGACGAGGGCCAGCTAGAGCTGATCGGCAACATCTCGAAGGACGGCTATCTCGACGGGCGCTACATGGCGGTGACGTTCAACCTGCTGCGCGGGCGCGACCTGATCTGGAACTACGTGGTCAACAACTACCTGCTGGGCGAGGATTACCCGGCGTTCGACCTGCTGCACTGGAACGGCGACGTCACCAATCTGCCCGCCAAATGGCATGGCGACTACCTGCGCGAGCTCTACCGCGGCAACAAGCTGGTGGTGCCCGACGCGATGACGGCCGACGGCACGCCGATCGACCTCACCCGGATCGAGACCCCGATCTTCATTCAGGCGGGCAAGGAGGACCATATTGCGCCGGCCGAAAGCGTATGGCGAATGACCCGCCACGTGCGCGGCGATACCACCTTCGTGCTCGCCGGGTCGGGCCATATCGCCGGGGTCGTCAACCATCCCGATGCGGGCAAGTACCAGTACTGGACCGGCGACAGCGCCGCGCCTAGCCTGCAGGCGTTCGTCGAAGAGGCGACCGAGCATCCCGGCAGCTGGTGGCCGCATTGGCGCGCATGGCTTGAGGCGCGCGGCGGCAAGACGGTCCGCGCGACCGGCAAGCGCGTGCCCGGCGCGAAGGGTGACAAAGTGATCGAGGACGCCCCTGGGCGGTACGTCATGACGCGCTAAACGATTGACATAATACTACAACTTCATTTATGGTGCAGTGCACACAAATTCCTTGACTTCGCGGCTGCGTTGCTTATTTTGTGCAGTGCAACATAGGAGCGAAGTTTCATGGCTACCCAAGCCGAAACCAAGATTGTCGACCTGAAGGCCGAGGCGGCCGCCGAGAAGGCCTACGCCCAGGCGGCCGACGCCGTCAGCCCGAAGAAGGCCGACGCCAAGCCCGCTGCCGCCAAGCCGGCTAGCGCGAAGATCGATGCCGCCCTCGCCGAAGTGAAGGCCGCCCCGAAGCCTGCGAACAAGATCGTCGGCAAGGCGAAGCCCGCAGCCGCCAAGAGGGCTGCGAAGAAGGCGCCGGCCAAGAAGGCCGCCGATGCAAAGACCATCGCCGCCCCTAAACGGCTCGGGGCGAAGCCGGCGGCCAAGGTCGCCAAGCGCACCGCAACGACCGCGGCGAAGGCCTCGGCCAAGCCCGCCCTCACCACCATCACCAAGCTGAAGGACACCATCATGGCTGCTGCCCAGAACCCGTCGAAGACCACCACCGATTTCACCAAGTCCGTCAAGGAAACCGCCGCTGACGCGCAGACCCGCGCCAAGGCTGCGTACGACAAGCTTCAGGCCTATGCCGGCCAGATGACCGAGTTCACCAAGGGCAACGTCGAAGCGATCGTCGCATCGGGCAAGATCCTCGGCGCCGGCGTGCAGACTCTCGCCCGCGGCGAAGTCGAAGCCGCCAAGGGTGCGTTCGAAACCGCCACCGCCGACCTCAAGGCGATGGTTGCGGTCAAGAGCCCGACCGAGCTGTTCAAGCTGCAAGGCGAAATCGCCCGCCGCAACTTCGACGCCCTGGTCGCCCGCACCTCGAAGAATGCCGAAGTCTCGATGAAGCTCGCCAACGACGCGTTCGCGCCGATCTCGGGCCGCATGAGCCTCGCGGCGGAAAAGATTTCGAAGGCCGCGTAAGCGCGCTTTCGTCGGGCGCGCGGGACCTTCCCTCTCCCACCGCGCGCACATCGAGCGGGCCGGACGGTGCAAACCGTCCGGCCCGTTTTCGTTGGGACGGCGTTAACCTCGCCGCGGCATCTTGCAGCCAGCCGCTGCGATACGATATTGGCAAGGCCGATGACCGACCTCTTCACGCCCGCACGACTGGCCGTCCGCTCGGCGGGACGCGACGAGAACGTCGAGGGCGGCGATCAGGTCGGCGTCGCCACCAAGACCCGCGCCAAGCCCAAGAAGCCGAGCCAGTACAAGGTGCTGCTGCTCAACGACGACTACACCCCGATGGAATTCGTGGTGATGGTGCTGAAGCGCTTCTTCCGCATGGACATGGACGAAGCGACCCGCGTCATGCTCCACGTCCACCAACGCGGCGTGGGAGTGTGCGGGGTGTTCCCCTACGAAGTCGCCGAGACCAAGGTCCACCAAGTGATGGACTTCGCCAAGGCCAACCAGCACCCGCTGCAATGCACGCTGGAGAAGGCTTGAGCCCCCACGGCTGAACTGGCGTCCGCCTGCCCGTTTTGGATGCGGACAATGCAAAGACATGACCGCGCGGCAAATTGCCGTTAAGGTCCGCGCAACACAGCAGAAGACCGCCCGCACCCTTGTTCAATTTCCTTCCTGCCATCGACCGGTACATCCTCCGCCTGACGGTCATGCCGATGCTCGGCGTGTTCGCGCTGGCGGCCTCGCTGCTGGTGCTCGACAAGATGCTGCGGCTGCTCGATTTCGTCGCGGTGCAAGGCGGGCCGATCGGCGTGGTATTCAAGATGCTGGCGACGATGATGCCCGAATATGCCAGCCTGGCGATCCCGCTGGGGCTGCTGCTCGGCACGCTGTTCGCCTTCCGCAAGCTCGCCACCTCGAGCGAACTCGATGTGCTGCGTGCGGTCGGCCTGGGTTACACCCGGCTGCTGCGCGTGCCCTATGCCATCGCCGGGGTGTTGATCGCGGTCAACGTGGCGCTGGTGTTCTACGTCCAGCCGGTCAGCCGTTACTGGTACGAGCGGCTCGACTACGAGCTGCGCTCCGGTGCGCTCGGTGCCTCGATCAAGGTCGGCGAATTCACCACGCTCAAGGACCGCATGGCGCTGCGTATCGAACGCAGCGAGGAAGATGGGCGGCGGCTGATCGGCATCTTCGCCCGCATTTCCAACGATAAGGGGCAAGTCCTGTCGATCTCGGCCAACGAGGGCGCGTTTCTCGCCACCCGTGACAGCCCCGACACAATCATCCTACGGCTGACCGACGGGATCATCGTCCAGGACATGGGCGGAAAATCCACCCCGCGCGTGCTCAGCTTCACCCGCCACGACCTGCCGATCGACCTGCCGACGGTGGCCAAGTTCCGCGCCCGCGGCGACGCTCAGCGCGAATATATCCTGCCTGAGCTGCTGCGCATCGGCTGGGGCGACCGCCAGACCAGCCGCGAACAGCGTGACGGCAGCCAGGCGAGCTTCAACTTCCGCCTGGTTGAGGTGGTGATGATGTTCCTCATGCCGCTGCTGGCGGTGGCGCTGGCGATTCCACCCAAGCGATCGACCAGCGCGCTGGGCGTGTTCGTGGCGATCGTGATGGTCGTCGCCTATCACAAGATCAATCAATACGCGGAGGATGTCGCGACACTCGGCCGGATCGACCCGACGCTGGCGCTATGGGCGCCGTTCGCTCTGTTCGCGGTGCTGATCGTGTGGATGTACTGGCGAGTCGCTTTCGTCCCCGGCGGCCAGGCGATCGGCGCGCTCGAATCGGTCTTCGCCAAGCTCGGCAAGCGCCTGCGCCGCTTGTGGCGCCGCCGCGAACCCACGCCGGTCGCGGCACCCGCGGAATAGGGCGTATGCAGTTCGACTTCTTCCCTTCGCGCACGCTGACGCTCTACCTCGCGCGGCTGTTCGTCGTGCGGATCCTGGCGGTCCTGGTCATGCTGGTGCTGGTGCTGCTGATGCTCGACCTACTGTCGAGCACCGGCAAGATCCTCAAAGTGCCAGGCAACGGCCAAGGCGAAATCCTGGTTTATGCCTCGCTGCGTGCGCCGCAACTGGTGGCGCGGTTCCTGCCCTATTCGGTGCTGCTGGCGACGATTATCACGCTCGTCGGGCTCAACCAGAACAGCGAGGTCGTGGCGATGAAGGCGGCGGGCATGTCGGCCCACCAGGTGCTTGCCCCGTTGCTATTGACCGCGCTGGTGGTGGGCGGACTGAGCTTCGCATTCAACGAGAGCGTGGTCACCCGCGCCACCGCTACGCTCAAGGCGTGGGACGCGGTCAAATTTGCTAAGGTGCCCGTGGATTCGGGCGTCAGGGCCAATGTCTACCTGACCGACGGGACCAGCATCCTGTCCGCCGCCACCGTCACCGGCAGCGGCGCGGGGATCATGATGACCGGGGTTTCGTGGTATCGCCGGGCGCCGAGCGGGGCGATCGCCGACCAGGTTCGCAGCCCGCGCGCGACGTATGCCGGGCCCGGCTGGCAGCTCGAAAATGCGGTCCGCTTCAACGTCGCCGGGGCCCGCAGCGAGCCGCTGGCCGACATGGTCGTCGCGCCGGGAATCACACCCGAACAGGTCGCGCTCGGCAGCGTCGACGCCGACGGGCAATCGTTCTGGCAGCTGCGCCGGTCGATCGCTGATTTTTCGGCTGCCGGACGCCGAACCGCCGAACTCGAGGCCAAGTGGTGGCACAAGCTGTCGGGGCCGCTGTCGTCGGTGTTGATGCCTTTGCTGGGCGCGGTCGCGGCATTTGGCTTGGCGCGATCGGGCCAGGTGTTGGTGCGCGCGGCGATCGGCATGTCGCTCGGCTTTGCTTACTTTGTGGTCGATAATTCCGCGCTGGCGATGGGCAACTTCGGTGGCTATCCGCCGCTGCTCGCCGCCTGGGGCCCATTCCTGCTATTCGCGCTGATCGGCGAAACCGTGCTGGTCCGCACCGAGGAGTAACGATCCGGGTGCGGGAATTGTGGCGGAACCTTGGCCGCGCTCACCGGTTATCCGCTGTGAGCCAGTTCAGGAGTTCCAGGCCCATGAAAAAGTTCGCCCTCCCCGCCCTCGCCGCCGCGCTGGCGCTTGCCGCATGCGCCGACAGCACCCCCGACGCCGATGCCGAAACGACGGCTGCGAGCGATACCTCCGCCGCGATGGAGCCGGCCCCGATGGCGACCGAGACGACGGTCGTCACCACCCCAGGCGCGACCATGACCACCAATGCCAACGGCGACAAGGTGACGATCGGGCCCGACGGCGTGAAGGCCGACGTCGGCGATGCCGACACCCGCGTCAAGGTCGACACCAAGAACGACACGCTGACCGTCGAAGATTAGGCGATCGTCACGCCCGTTACCGCGTTCAGGCGCGGCCGGCGTTCGAGGGGGCCGTCTCCAGCGAGGCGGCCCCTTTCGCTTGTGCGCCGGGCATGCGCCCCTTGGGACGCTGCATAGTACTCGCGGCGATACGCCCGACCAGCAGGCCCATCCCGCGATAGCTCGCGCGGGCATAGGTGACTTGCGCCGTCTCGTGCGCCGACAGCCGGCGGTGCGCTTCGGCCAGCGAGTGGTAGGGCAACGACGGCAGCAAATGATGCAGCGCGTGGTATCGCAGGCCGACAGGGGCCCACAGCGCTGCGACGTGACCCGGCGGCGGCACGTTGACCGTGTCGAGATATTGCGCCGTGACGCTCATCGGTTCGCCCCCGTTCTCCCACAGATGCGCGACCAGCGTGCGCAACTGGTTGAGCACCGCGACGCCCGAGAGTACCACCAGCACGACCGCGAGCGGCCGCCAGCCGAATACGACCAGCGTGCCGATCACCGCCATGGCCCACAGTGCCGCCCCCGCCTCGAGCAAGGCGAAGCGCCGCCGGTTCTGGGGGTCGGCCGCGCGGCGGCGGAAGTCGGGGTTTATCGCCAGCGTCGAAAACCGCTCCCAGATGAGCCGCCGCAGTCGCGGGAAGATGATGCCGATCGGAGCGAGGATGCCGTAGCGCACCACCAGCGCGGGCGGCGCAAGCAACGCGACCAGCAGGAACAGCGGCAACGTCCAGGGCTTCATCAGCGCCAGCGGCAGGTATTCCGGATCGTCCGGCGTGCCGTAACGCTTGCGCGAATGGTGAATCGTGTGCCCGTCCTCGTACATGAACGACGGGGTGAGCATCGGGATGCCGACAGCCAGGTTCCACGCCGTCCGAAAGCCCGGCAACGCGTCGCGGTGAAGGTGAGTCAGCTCGTGAATGAACAGCAGCGCGCGGTAGAGCGCAAGCGTGGAAACCACGCCGAGCAGCACCGTCAACCATAGCGCAGGAGCCAGGACCGCGCCCGCGAGCGCCGCGTAGCCAACCACCGCCGAGCCGAGCATATCGGGCCAGTAGATGCGCGCCTTCGCCTCGCCCAAGTCGCGGGTCAGCTCGACCGCGGCACGCAGCAGCGCCTTGTCGTCTTGATCGCGCGCGCCCTCGTACTCCGGCGGACCGCCGGCGGGAATGTGCGAAGAGACAGGCATGACAGTCATTTCTTGGCTTTTCCGTTGCGGACGCCCGGCCTATCCGGCGCGGGGCCCTTCCCGCCCCATAGCCGCTTCAAGGCGCACGGGAAATGAACAAGGGGCGAAAACGCTCAATGCGCAAGATAGATGTCACCCTGGTAACGGACAAGCGCGGACGGCGCGAATTCGTCGATCTGGCCTATCGTCTCAACCAATCGGAGCCGAACTGGGTGGCGCCCTTGCGGATGGAGGCGATCGAGCTGGTAACCCCCGGCAAGAACCCGTTCTTCGAGCACGCCGAAGTCGCCCACCTGATCGCCCGCGAGGACGGCAAGCCAGTGGGGCGCATCTCGGCGCACATCGACCAGCTCGCGCTGGCCCAGCCGCCCGAACAGGGCTTGGGGCCGGGCACCGGCAACTGGGGCCTGCTCGAGGCCGAGGACGAGCACATCGCCCACACGCTGATCGCCCATGCCGAAGACTGGTTGCGCGCGCGCGGCATGACCCGCGTGGTCGCGCCGCTCAGCATGTCGATCTGGGAGGAGCCGGGCCAGCTGGTGCGCGGGCACGATCACCCGCCGACGGTGATGATGGGCCATCAACCGCGGCGCTACGCCGACTGGATCGAAAGCGCAGGCGGCTATGTCCCGGCTAAGAAACTGCTGACATACGAGACCGACAGCAGGGACGACTTTCCACCTCTGATTCAGCGGATTATCGCCGCAGGCGAGAAGAACGAGCGCATCCGCATCCGCAACGTCGACAAGTCGCGCTTCGACGAGGAGGCGCGACTGATCCTCGATATTCTCAACGATGCGTGGTCGGACAACTGGGGCTTCGTGCCCTTCACCGAAAACGAGATTGCGCACGCCGGCAAAAAATTCAAACCGATCGTGTTCGAAGATCTGATCATGATCGCCGAGTACGACGGCGAGCCGGTCGCATTCATGATGACCTTACCTGATCTCAACGAGGTGATCGCACCGCTGAAAGGGCGACTGCTGCCATTCGGCTGGCTGAAGCTACTGTTGTGGTTGCGCCGGCCCAAGGCGCGCACCATGCGGGTGCCGCTGATGGGGGTGAAGAAGCGGCTCCAGTCGTCACGCATGGCCAGCCAGCTGGCCTTCATGATGATCGAGTCGATCCGCCGCAGCGCAATAACCCGCTATGGTAGCACACGGTGCGAGATTGGGTGGATTCTCGACGACAACCGGGGGATGGTGGCGATCGCCGAGGCGATCGAAAGCCATGTCAATCGCGAGTACGTGATCTACGAAAAGGCGCTCTAGCAGGCGTGTTGTGGCGCGCGGGCCACGCCGCGGCGCAATCGCCTGATCGAACGGGAACACGCCCGCCGCGCCACCGTTCGCGAGTTTGACAAGGCCGGCCGATGCGCTGCCGGCGGGAGGCATTGCCACGTGGCGAAACGGCCGGCGAAAGCGAAGAAGAAGCCGGCGCTCGGGTCGATCCTCGTGGTCGAAGACGATGCGCTGATCGCTATGGCGATCGAACAGGCGCTACTCGACGCCGGCGCGAGCGCGGTGCGGATCTGCAATTCCACCGACGAGGCCCTGGCTGCACTGCGCGATGACAAGCCCGACGGGCTGGTCCTCGACGTTCACCTCGCCGACCGCGACGATGGCTGGGCGCTGGCCGAGCTGGTCAACTCGGTCGGGCCCAACCCACCGCGGATCGTGTTCTCCACCGGCGCCCCGCAGGACATCCCGCCCGAAATCGCCGAGCTCGGTCCGGTGCTGGAAAAGCCCTACGATCCCGCCGAACTGGTCGCCGCGCTCAAGCAGCCACCCCGCGAGGGGCTGATACGCCGGCTGCGGAACGCCTTGGCCTGACCGCAACCACATCGACGGTTCGCCTCCATCTCGAGGAGGAATCTGGCTGTCTGCGTTGGGTAGAAAAAAAGGCCTCCGCTCGTTTAAGAGCGGAGGCCCTTCGGGATCGTATCACCAGCCGCTTGGACGGGAGGGGGGGGTCTCGGCGGTGACAATGGTAAAATGCGTCACCGGAAAACGCGTTCCCCGTCTCCCGAAATATTTTTGTCGGACGCGAAAATTTCCTCGTAAGATAATGAAAATCAATTGGAATTATTTTTGAGGTTTGCGGCACTCCCGTTCGCGGTTATCGCGCTGTGACGCATGCGGCCCGTGAAACGTCGGCGTCCGAACCTACACTGGTCCGGCTGGCCGAACCACGGCGGTAGAGCAACGGAACCAAGGGCCACCAGCGCCGTTTAGGCGGTCGAGAATAACGGGAAGGGACTGCATGTCGCTCGGGGATCAAGTCGCCGCCAATCTGCCGTATCTGCGGCGCTACGCGCGCGCGTTGACTGGCTCCCAACAGACCGGTGACGCATTCGTGCGCGCCACGCTCGAGGCCGCGCTGGCCGATGAAGGCCTCAAGAGTTCGCTCTCCCGCGGCCGGGTGCCACTGTACAAGGCGTTCAACAAAGTCTGGTCGAGCGCTTATCTCGAAGTTTCCGGCGAGGGCGACGACGATGGTCGCGCGTTCCACGAGGACGCCGCGCAGGACCGCTTGCGCACGATCACCCCGCTTAACCGCCAGGCGCTGCTGCTAACTACGCTCGAGGACTTTTCGGTGCCCGAGGCGGGCGAGATAATGGAGATGGAGCCCGCCGATATCGAGGCCATGGTCCAGCAGGCGGTAGAGGAGATCGACCGCGAAACCGCCACCAGCGTGCTGATCATCGAAGACGAGCCGCTGATCTCGATGCAGCTCGAAGACCTCGTGCGTTCGCTGGGGCACGACATCTGCGGCACCGCCGCCACCCGCACCCAGGCGCAGGAAGTGGTCGCCGAGCGCACCCCCGGCCTGGTGCTGGCCGACATCCAGCTCGCCGACGGGTCCTCGGGGCTCGACGCGGTTGACGATATCCTGGCGATCGACAGTGTGCCGGTGATCTTCATCACCGCCTATCCCGAACGGCTGCTTACCGGCGACCGGCCCGAGCCGACCTATCTGGTCACCAAGCCGTTCCAGGAATCGACCGTGCGCGCGGCGATCAGCCAGGCGCTGTTCTTCGGATCGAGCCGCCCGCTGGGCTGAGGTTGGCCAGTGACGCGGTGCGAATTTCCCATACAAAGGCACCAGTGTCGCGCGTGAGCAAACGTCTTGCTCACCGCGAACGCGGCACAGGTTCCATCCCCTGTTGACCTAACTCCGCGAGAATGGCGCTGGCGGGTGCGGCTCAGCGAACCTCTTAGTGCCCTTAGTATCTTGGTGTGAAAAGCCCTTCTACGCCTTACCCGTGTTCGTCTCACTGCCCGCGCGCCGGCGAGCGCGGATTTCGAACTCGCTCGGCTGGCGTATCGGCACCTTGAGCGTGCAGGCGACCCCGCCGGGCCGAAAATCAAGTTCGACCGGGTGGCGCAGCTCGTGCGCGACGATCTTCTCGATCAGATCGGTGCCGAAACCGCGCGGACGAGTCGCGCGCACAGGCGGCCCGCCGCTTTCAATCCAGCGGATGCTCGCGAGGTCCTCGCGGTCGAGCGCCCAGGTCACGCGCACATGCCCTTCAGGAGCCGACAAAGCGCCGTATTTGGCCGCGTTGGTCGCCAGCTCGTGGATCGCCAGACCGAGCGATAACGCGTCGTTCGGGGCCAGCTGAACGGCCGGCCCGGCCATCTCCAGGGCACCTTCTGCACGGGCATAGGGTGCGAGTTCCGCCTCGATCACCGCGCGCATCGCCGTGGTGCCCCATTCGGACTGGGTCAGCAGGTCGTGTGTCGCCGACAGCGCGCGGATGCGGCCGTCCAGGCCTTCGGCGAATTCGTCGAGGTTGGTCGCCCGCCGCCGCGTCAGGCTGACGATCGACAGCACGTTGGCCAGCGTGTTCTTGACCCGGTGGTTGAGCTCGCGGGTCAGGGTGTCGCGGATCGAGTTTTGCTCGGCGAGCCACTCGAGCGAAGCGCGATCCTCGATTGCCTGCTGAGTCAGCAGGCGGGCGACGATCATCAGCAGGCTCGCCACCAGCAGTCCGAACAACAGCGTCAGCATCGACAACATCGACAGAATTGCTCCGCGGGTCGATTCAACCACGAGCAGCATCGGCCTGTTGGCGACGAACAAGCGTTTGAAGATTGTGCGCCCGCTGCTTTGCGCCGGAGCGAACTCGGCCAGCAGGTGGCGCGGCGCGACCGCCGCATCGTAGAGCCGGAACCCCATCTGATTGCGCGACTCCACGCGCAGCGCCGAGGCGAGAAAATCGCGGGCGTTGAACGGACTGTAGATGAACCCCTTGAGCCGTTGCGCGTCGGACACCTGGTCGAATACAGCCATGTAGATGAGGAATCCGGGCGATGCTACCTTTCCCTCCTGGATCAACACGACCCGGCCGCTAGCGGTGGGACGCATTGTTCGCTCGGCTTCGTCCATCGCCTCGCGGCGCACGGCTTCGGAATACATGTCGAAGCCCAGCGCGCGGCGGTTGCGTTCGGTATCGGGCAGCAGATAGGTAACCGGCGTCAACTGCCCGCGCGGTCCAGGGCGCGGATGGACATCGTCGAACCCGGGAAGTTCGCCGCGGATACGCCGCTCGTAGGCACCGATTTCCTCAGGCGTGATCGCCTCGGCCCAGCCGATACCTTCGGACCCGCGATATTCGGAATCGAGCCGGAGCTCGCTGACGAAGCGGCGAAACAGGCTGGGCGGAACCGCCCCGACCGTGCCGAACAGTGCCGCCCCCGCCCGCAGAAAGGCCGAGGCGGTGTTGCCACGCCGCTCGATCGCCGAGGCCACCGCCTGCGCGGTCTCGCTCAGCCGCGCCTCCTCGCGCCGGCGCTCGCCGCGCTCGATTGCGAATACGCTGAGTGTCGTGACGGCGGCGATCAGCAGGAAGATCGCCAGCGGGGTCGCGCGCGGATAGGACATCAGCCACCGCCTGGCGCGGTGTGGGCGGATATTGGGTCGATCCAAGCGCCTGTCCCGCCCCTGCCAGCTAAGTCGAACGATTATGGCGCACGAAGGCGCCATGTGCCAGAAGGAACAAAGGCTGGGCCGCTTCGTTCCCCACCCATCGAGTGACGCTTCAGCGTGCGATTGCGCGCGCCTTTCGTGTTACATGGCGTACGAAAATCGGGGTGGGCACGGATTTGGACAAGCGATCTGACAAAGGAACGCCGCGTGCCGGGGGCAAGGTGAATAAAACCGTGAGACGAACCAAGACCGCTGAACGACCTGGTTGGGCCAACGGCCTGCGCCAGCTTTACGATTCGGTAGTGGACGAGCCCCTGCCGGACGCCTTCAAGGATCTGATATCGAAGCTGGATGCCAAGAGCTGATGGCCGACGAGAACCGGACGGCCTCGGAGAAGGCCGATTTCAAACGTGAGCTGACGGGTGTTGTGCCGCATCTGCGGGCATTCGCGCGTGGCCTGTGCGGCCGACCCGACATGGCCGACGACCTGGTCCAGGAAACCCTGCTCAAGGCGTGGGCGGCGCAGGAGCGGTTCGAACCGGGCACGTCGATGCGCGCCTGGACTTTCGTGATCCTGCGCAACGCCTACCTGACCGACATGCGGCGCAACCGCTTTCGCGGCGACTACGACGAGACGGTCGCCGAACGCATCCTGACCGCCCCCGCGGGGCAGGAAGAGCCGATCCACCTCTCCGATATGCGCCGCGCGTTGCTGACCTTGCCGCCCGAACGGCGCGAAGCGCTGCTGCTGGTCGGCGCCGGCGGCTTTTCGTACGAGGAAGCGGCCGAGATCTGTGGCTGCGCCGTCGGCACGATCAAGAGCCGGGTGGGCCGCGCGCGCGCAACGCTCACCGCCATGCTCGAAGATGGCACGATGCCCAAGCGCCAGATCGGCGATGAAAGCGCGCATCACGCGATTCTCAAGGAACTCGACAAGGTTGCCTCCGGCGACGGCGTGAGCGAACCGACCCGCTGAATCGCTTGATCGGTTTGCGCCAGCAGGGCAGGACTGTCCTTCGTTCCGGCAGGGGTCAGCAAGGATCATGAGCGAGGCGCCATCCACCGCCGCCGTGGGCGATCCGGCCCCGCTTGCGCCTGTTCGCAACGCGCGCACCGCGCGGATGACCTTCGCCGCGCAGGAACTGCGGCTGATCTCGGCGCTGGTGGTCATCCTCGGCCTTGGCCTGTTCCTAGCGCTCCCGTTCGTGCTGTCGATCGGCTCGGTCGTATTCCTGCCGCTGGTGACCGCGCTGATCCTGACGATCGTGCTGTCGCCGCTGGCGGACAAGCTGGCGTCGTGGGGCGTGCCCAATGTGCTGGCCTCGCTGATCGCGTTGATCGTGCTGCTGGCCGCGCTGGTGCTGGCCGGTCTGCTGATCTTGCAGCCGGCGATCGTGTTGTTCGACACGCTGCCGGCGGTGGTCGACCAGATCGGCCAGCGGTTCGCCGAGCTGCGCAATCAATTCGCCTGGCTGGCGCTGGCCAACGATCGGCTGGCCGAACTGACCGGGCAGTCGGGCAACCAAGTCGTGGTCGCCACCCCCTCGATGCTCGAGCAATTCGCCTATGCCACCCCGAGCGTGGTGCTCGAAACGCTGCTGACCTTCCTGATGACGTTCTTCATGGTCGAGGCGCGCGTGCGGATGCGCCGCCGACTCCTGCTCGAGCGCGCCGATTTCGGCGCCAGCCTCAAGGCCGCGCGGGTGATTCGCGACGTGCAGGATCGGGTCGCGGCCTATATCCTCACGGTCACATGGATCAACGGGCTGGTCGGGGTGATCGTCGGGCTGGCCGCCTGGGCATTCGGGCTCGAAGCGCCGGTGATGTGGGGCGGGCTCGCCGCGATCCTCAATTTCCTGCCATATATCGGGCCGCTGGCGATGATGGCCATCCTGGCGCTTTACGGCGTCGGCACGGCTGATACCGCGCTGGTCGGTATCATCCCGGCGGCGGCCTATCTTGGCCTCCACGCGGTCGAATCGAACGTCGTCACCCCGTCGATTCTCGGCGCGCGGTTCACCATGAACCCGGTGATGATCCTGATCGCATTGAGCTATTTCTCGTGGATCTGGGGCGTGTTCGGGGCGCTGCTGTCGGTCCCGATCCTGCTGACGCTAACCGCGTTCTTCGACCACGTCGGCCGGCCCAATCTGATCGGTTTCGTATTCGGCGAGCCGCTGTTTCCGGCCTCGCCGGTAGACCCGGTTGAGGGCGACAGCGCCGCCTGATCAGCGAGGATACTTCCAGACCGACCCGCGCAACAGATTCTCCGCCGCGAACGACCAGTTGAGCTTACCATCGACCACCATGTCGAGATACTTGGGCCGCAGGTTCTGGTGATCGAGGTAGTAGGCGTGTTCCCACAGGTCGATCACCAGCAGCGGGTTGCAGGCCTGGTCGGCCCCACCCCCATCGGCCAAAGTGTCGCCGTCGTGCGTTTCGGCCACCTCGAGCTTGCCCCCGCGCTCGGCCAGCCATACCCAGCCGTTGGAGAAATGGCTCGCGCCTTTTTCCTTGAGCTGCTTGGCCAGCGCCTCCTGGCTTCCGAATGCCTCGTCGATCATGCTCTTGAGTTCGTCCGACGGGTTGCCCGCGTTCTCGCACAGAGAATGCCAGTAGAACCCGTGGTTCCAGCTTTGCGCGGCGTTGTTGAACAGCCCCGGATCGCTGGCGCGCGCCTGCTTGATCACGGTCTCGAGCTCGGCGCCCGCCAGGTCGGTCCCGGCCACCGCGGCGTTGACCTTGTCGACATAGCCCTTGTGGTGCTTGCCGTGGTGATAGCTCAGCGTCTGAGCGCTGATCGCCGGCTCTAGCGCGGTGTCGGCATAGGGCAGCGGCGTGACATCGAAGGGCATAGGTTCTCCCGTGATCGGATGGCGAGCGGTCGGCCCGCCAGCATCAATGCACGAGAGGGGCGTCGGGTTGCGGGGCTTCGCCGCTTTTCCGGTCGACTGCCGCGGCCAGCGCGACGTCGGCGGTGACGTTGCCGAGAGTGCGCATCAGGTCGGGCATCATCTCGACCGCCACCAGCAGCGCGAGCGGTCCGATCGGCGCGCCCATCGCCAGTGCGATCGGGCCAACCGAGATGACGAAGCTGATCGTGCCCGGCAGGCTGACCGAGCCGATCGCGATGACGAACGCCACCGCCACGCCCGCCGCCAGGTTGAGCGGGGTCAACTCGACCCCGGCGAGGTGCGCGACGTAGATCGCCACCGCCAGGTTCATCGCCGGGCTGGTGGCGCGGAAGATCGCCACCGCCAGCGGTAGGACGAACTCGGCGGTCTCCTCGCGCAAATTGAGCCTTCCCGCGCTGTCGAGCATTGCCGGCAGGCTGGCGAGCGAGCTTTGGGTGCTTAGCGCGACGGACTGGGCAGGAATGATTGCGCGGGCGAAGCGCAGCGGCGCTATGCCGCCTGCCAGCCAGGCAATCAGGTAGGCGCCCAAAAACACCACCGTTCCCACCGCGACGACGATCAGGATGTAATGCGCCAATGTGGCGAAGGCCGCGCCGCCGCTCGCCGCGCCCACCCCGAGCGCAAGCGCGAACACACCCACCGGCGCGGCCCACAGCACCCAGCCGATGATCCGCAGCATGGTGTTGGCGAGCGCCCGAAATACGCCCAGCAGCAGCGTGCGCTGGTCGGCCGGCAGGCCCGCCAGCGCCAGCGCGAAAGCGGCGAAGAACAGCGTCAGCGGCAACATCGCGGTTTCCGCGGCGGCGGCGACGATGTTGGGCGCGATCAGCGATTCCACGAACGCGGCAATCCCCGGCACCTCCTGCGAAGTGCCGCCGGCCGATAGCACGCCTGCGGCGGCGGCCGGCGGCGGAAACAGATCGAGCAGCAGCGGGGTCAGCAGCACGCTGATCGTGCCGCTCGCGAGCAGCACCGCGAACACCCAGCCGAGCATCCGCCGCGCCGCCGCACCCGCGCGCGCAGCCTGCGCCATCTGCGCGATGCCCAGCACTAGCAGCGCGGCGACCAGCGGCACGATGGTGACCTGCAACGCGCGCAGCCACAGCGTGCCGACCGGTTCCGCCACCGCCAGCGCCGGGCCGATCGCGGCGGTGCGCGACAGCGCAAACCCCGCGGCAATCCCCGCGATCAGCCCGACCAGCGTCCAGCCCGCCGGAATGCGCACACTGATAAGCTGCGGGGCCCCATGCTGCGAACCGGGGGCCCGCTGATCGATTGAGTTGTCCATTGCCGCGCACGATAGCGTGTTGCGCCCTAGTGACAACGCCGGACCTTCGCGCCATGGCGCTAGCCAGGATTTAAGGAGCCCGAGGCACCCCAATGGCACGCGCATTTTTCGGCACCGACGGCATTCGCGGCCGCACCAACGCGGGGGTGATGACCGCGGCGGTGGTGATGAAAGTCGGCCAGGCCGCCGGGCGCCATTTCCTGCGCGGCGACCACCGTCACCGCGTAGTGATCGGCAAGGACACCCGCCTGTCGGGCTACATGCTCGAGAACGCGCTCGTCGCCGGGTTTACCAGCGTGGGCATGGACGTGGTCATGACCGGGCCGCTGCCAACCCCGGCGATCGCCCTGCTCACCCGCGAACTGCGCGCCGACGTGGGGGTGATGATCAGCGCCAGCCACAACCCGTTCGAAGACAACGGCATCAAACTGTTCGGCCCCGACGGATTCAAGCTTTCCGACGAGGACGAACTCGCGATCGAGGCGCTGATCGGTGAGGAGCCAGTGCTCGCCGACGCGCCGCAGGTTGGGCGCGCGCGGCGGATTGAGGATGCGCGCGGGCGCTATATCCACTCGGTAAAACAGTCGATTCCGGGCGATATCCGCTTCGACAACCTGAAAGTGGTGGTCGATTGCGCCAACGGTGCGGCCTACCAGGTCGCTCCCAGCGCGATCTGGGAGCTGGGGGCCAAGATCGTCCCGCTCGGAGTGAGTCCTAACGGGACCAATATCAACAAGGACGTCGGCTCCACCGCACTCGCCGCGATTCGCGCCAAAGTGGTCGAGGAAGGCGCCGACATCGGCCTGGCATTGGACGGCGACGCCGACCGCCTGATCGTGGTCGACGAAAAGGGCCAGACGGTCGACGGCGACCAGATCATGGCGCTGATCGCGCTCCAGATGCGCGCGGCCGGCACGCTGAAGGGCGGCGGAGTAGTGGCGACCGTCATGTCCAACCTCGGTCTCGAACGCTTTCTCGGCGGCCACGGGCTGGCGCTCGAGCGGACCCAGGTGGGCGACCGCTACGTCTTGGAGCGCATGCGCGAAGGGGGGTTCAATCTTGGCGGCGAGCAGTCGGGCCACACGATCCTGCTCGACCACGGCACCACCGGCGACGGCACGGTCGCCGCGCTCAACGTGCTCGCCGCGCTGGTGCGCTCGGGCAAGCCGGCGAGCGAGCTGCTCCACCAGTTCGACCCCGTGCCGCAACTGCTCAAGAACGTCCGCTACGCCGACGGCAAGCCGCTAAACGATACGCGCGTGAAGTCGGCAATCGCCGCCGGCGAGGCCGAACTCAAGGGCCGCGGCCGCCTCGTCATCCGCCTCTCGGGCACCGAGCCGCTGATCCGCGTCATGGCCGAAGGCGATGACGCGGCCCAGGTCGAGCGCGTGGTTGACACGATCTGCGACGCGGTGCGGAGCGCCGGTTGATGCTTGCCATGCGCCCCGATTGCGAACGTTGCGGCGCTGACCTGCCCGCCGATGCGCCCGGCGGGTTCATCTGCAGCTTCGAATGCACCTTCTGCGCCGATTGCGCGGAAAGCCTTGACGACCGCTGCCCCAATTGTGGCGGAGAGCTGATGGACCGCCCGACGCGGGCGAAGCCGCTCCACGCAAAATTTCCGCCGGGCACGGAGCGGAAGTTTCAGGGGTGACCGTGGTCCCACCCCGCGTGCTCTCGATCGCCGGCTCGGACAGTTCTGGCGGCGCTGGCATCCAGGCCGACATAAAGACCATCGCCATGCTCGGCGGCTACGCGATGAGCGCAGTAACCGCGGTGACAGCCCAAAACACGTTTGGGGTGCAGGCGGTCAAGGTGCTGGCGGCCGATCTGGTCGCGGCACAGATCGATTCGTGCCTGTCCGACATCGGCGCAGACGCGGTGAAGATCGGCATGCTCGGTTCGCCCGAGATCGCAGCGCTGGTCGCGGCGCGGCTCGAGAATTTCGCCGGGCCGGTGGTATTCGATCCGGTGATGATCGCGACCAGCGGCGGCGTGCTGGCCGACGCAGCCACGATCGCAGCGTTCGCTCCGCTGATGGCGCTGGCTACGCTGGTCACCCCCAACCTCTCCGAGCTCGCCGCGCTCACCGGGATGGAGGTGAACGGTCAGGATGCGATCGCCGCCGCGGCGGGCGCGCTCGCATCGCGCCACGACTGCGCGGTGCTCGCCAAGGGCGGTCATGGGGAGGGAGACCGGTTGCTCGACCTGCTGATCTATCCCGATGGCGAATTCGCCCAGTTCGGCGATCCGCGGATCGAGACCCGCCATACCCACGGCACCGGCTGCACGCTGTCGAGCGCGATCGCCACGCTGCTTGCCCGCGGCCAACCGCTGCCCCACGCGGTGCGGCTGTCGCGAAGGTTTGTGCGACAGGCGATCGAGTTGGCGCCCGGATTTGGCGCCCGGAGCGGCCCGCTGGGTCACCAGGCTGTGCGCGCCTAGTCCCTTAGCTCGTAAAACGCCTTGATGTGGCCCCAGGCTTCGTCGGCGGTCTCGCACCAGCGGAACAGGTCGAGGTCGGTCTTCGAGATCACCCCTTCCTCGGCGAAAGCATCCCAGTCGATCACCCGGGTCCAGAATTCCTTGCCGAACAGCAGGATTGGCATCGGGCGGATCTTGCCGGTCTGGATCAGGGTGAGCAGCTCGAAGAATTCGTCGAACGTGCCGAACCCGCCGGGGAACACCGCTACCGCCTTGGCGCGCAGCAGGAAGTGCATCTTGCGCAGGGCGAAATAGTGGAACTGGAAGCTGAGATAGGGTGTGACATACTCGTTGGGCGCCTGCTCATGCGGCAGCACGATGTTGAGCCCGATCGATTCGGCGCCTGCATCGCTCGCCCCCTTGTTGGCGGCTTCCATGATCGACGGGCCCCCGCCCGAGCAAATCACGAACTGGCGCTTGCCGTCCTGGATGATCGCGCGCTCGCTGACAATCCGCGCCAGCCTGTAGGCCTCGCCGTAATACTTCGCCTTGGCCGCCAGCCGCTCGGCGACGACGCGGTTCTCGGGCGCGGCGCTGGTCAGCAGCGCGTCGACGTGGTCGGGCGAGGGGATGCGGGCCGAACCGTACATCACCAGCGTCGAGCCCACGCCCGCCTCGTCGAGCAACATTTCCGGCTTCAAGAGTTCGAGCTGGAAGCGCACCGGGCGCAGTTCGGGCCGCAGCAGGAACTCGGTGTCCTGGAACGCCAGCCGATAGGCCGGGTGCCGCGTCTGCGGGGTGTCGGGGCTGGATTTTTCGCTGAACGCCGCTTCCTGTTCGGCGCGGTAGAACTTGCGACGCTTGAGGTCGCGCTCTTCTCTCTGGGTCATTGCGCCGCCGATAGGCCGCGCACTTGCCGCGCACAAATGAAAAGAAAACTGGATGCCCCGCGAGGATTCGAACCGCGATAAACGGAGTCAGAGTCCGTGATCACCCCGCAGAAAACCTGAGTTTCCCCATCCCCTGTCGCTTCTATGTCGCATCAGCAAAGATCGCACGCTCGATTGCATTGGCATCATCGGCGTCCTCTTCGGCTTGCTCGAATAGGTGCCCATAGGTGTCGAATGTTACCTGAATCGATCCGTGGCCAACCAGCGTTTGCACGCGCTTGGCATTCATTTTTTGCTCAATCCAGAGCGATGCGGCTGCATGTCGGAAGATGTGAGCGGTATATTTCGCAACTGCCTCACCTTCCTTCAAGCCGGGACGGGTCACCCCGGCTTCGAGCAAGATTGGCTGAAGGTGTTTTTTAGCCATCACCCCATAGGACAAGCCGCGCCCCTTCTCGCTGGGAAAGACTAGATGGAGGCTATGCGCCGGACATGTGACCTTCCATTCGCGCAGGGTGCTAATCACTCTCGCCGGTAATGGGATGGTTCTATAGCTGGCCTTGGACTTGGGAGCCCCGAGTTCCTGCCGCATCGGCGCGCTGCTCGACCGTGACCGTGCCGCGCTTAAGATCAACCGATCCCCAGGCAAGCCCCCGAACCTCCGACGCCCGCATGCCGGATAAGATCACCAATTCGATAAGCGCTCTGCCTTTAATATTCCGGTGCTGCTCTGCTGCTTCGAGGATCGCGCGCAGTTCGGCTTTCGAGGGCGGCGTCGCCTTACGCTGCTGTCGCGCCACGTTCTTTACTCGCACAGCAAGTGCAACGTTCTGGGCGACGTGCCCTCGCTCTTGCGCGTCGGTCAGGATCGCCTTGAAGGATCTGAATACTCGGGTCGCCATCGGGCGCGACAAGGTGACGAGCCAGGTGTCCAAAATTGCTCGGACCTGACCCCGCTGCAGATGTCGAGCGGTGGCAAGGAGCGGCTCGGCCGGATCACCAAGATGGGCGACAAGTATCTGCGCAAGCTCCTCATCATTGGCATGACCTCCCTGGTCCGGCGAGCAAAGTACAAGCCCGAGACGGTCGACCCGCGGCTGGCGAACCTGCTCGCGCGCAAGCCGGTTCGGGTCGCGACCGTCGCCATGGCGAACAAGGCGGCGCGTGTGATCTGGGCGATCATGACGCGGGGCGAGACATACCGGTCCGGCGATGTGCCGGTACTGGCGGCATGATCGAGTTTAGCTGATCCCACACGAAAAGGAGACATCAGCTTCATGAAGTTGCGAGAGCGATGCGATGTGATGGCAAACCGGTCAGACCGGGAACAGGGACAACCCACCGAATGTCCAAGGCGTCACAGCCTGATAAGCAGAATGGACCCAGTTCGCGGACTCCATCAGGGCCAGCAGTCCAAAGATCGACTGCATCAACAGGCCGAACAGAAGACTGCACCCGACCAACGCCACTGCATCATTTTACCCTTGCAACGCGGGAGCCATCCACAGAGGACATTC
>Ga0136633_1000016_pt1 | contig 117822 bp, 111 predicted proteins | sample AntDrymeUQ832206_2_FD_105494 | JGI IMG/M metagenome (GOLD analysis project Ga0136633, IMG submission 105494) | Polar desert sand microbial communities from Dry Valleys, Antarctica - metaG UQ83 (22.06) | ecosystem: Environmental > Terrestrial > Soil > Desert | place: Antarctica: Dry Valley...
GTGCCCGAATATATGGCCTGCTTCCTGTTCATGGAAACGCTGATGCTCGGCGTCTTCATGGCGCAGGATATCTTCCTCTTCTACATCCTGTTCGAGGCCGGCCTGATTCCGATGTACCTGATCATCGGCATCTGGGGCGGCGCGAACCGCATCTACGCGGCCTATAAATTCTTCCTCTACACTCTGCTCGGCTCGGTGCTGATGCTCGTCGCCATGCTGTGGATGGTGAATTACGCCGGCACGTCGTCGATCCCCGATCTCCTCGTAACCGATTTCCCGCCGGAGGCGCAGACCTGGCTGTGGCTCGCTTTCTTCGCCAGTTTCGCGGTGAAGATGCCGATGTGGCCGGTCCACACCTGGCTGCCCGACGCGCACGTCCAGGCGCCGACGGCGGGCTCTGTGATCCTCGCCGGCGTGCTGCTGAAAATGGGCGGCTACGGCTTCATCCGCTTCTCCCTGCCGATGTTCCCCGACGCTTCTGCGCAATTGATCTGGGTCATCTTCGGCCTGTCGATGGTCGCGGTCGTCTACACCAGCCTCGTGGCGCTCGTGCAGCAGGACATGAAGAAGCTGATCGCTTATTCGTCCGTCGCCCACATGGCCTTCGTCACGATCGGCCTGTTCGCCTTCAACCGGCAGGGGATTGAGGGCGGTCTCGTCGTCATGCTCAGCCACGGCCTCGTCTCGGGCGCGCTCTTCCTCTGCGTCGGCGTCGTCTATGACCGCCTGCACAGCCGCGACATCGACCGCTACGGCGGGCTTTCGAACAACATGCCGGGCTATGCCTTGCTCTTCATGCTCTTCACCATGGCCTCGGTCGGCCTGCCGGGGACGAGCGGCTTCGTCGGCGAGTTCCTCGCTCTGGTCGGCGCCTATGCCGCCAATAGCTGGGTCGCGGCGGTGGCGACGACGGGGATCATCCTCGGCGCCGCCTATATGCTGCTGCTCTACTGGCGCGTCGCCTTCGGGACGGCGCGCACTCCGGAGGCCGCGACGCTCAAGGACATCAACGCGCGCGAATGGGCGATGCTCGCGCCGATCGCCGCTGCGGTGCTCTGGATGGGAATATACCCGGAAAGCTTCATCGCGCCGATGCGCCAGGATGTCGCGACCTTGCTCGAGCGCCTCCAGCCGGCCGCTCCCGCCGGCGATGCCCAGCTCAGCGCCGGCGCGCGCGCGCCTGCCGCAGCGCATGCGGCCGAAGGGGCGCACCACTGATGCTCAACAATTTCATCCTCGTCCTGCCGGAGGAGATCCTCGGTCTCGGTGCGCTCGCCTTGATGATGGCGGCCGCCTGGGGCGGCGACAAAGCCGCACCCGTCCTCACCTGGCTCGCCATCCTGGTCCTCGTCGCCGCGTCGGCTTTCATGCCCGGCGTCGTGGATCAGGGCGGCATGGCCTTCGGCGGGCTGTTCGTCGCCGACCGCTTCGCCGCCTTCGCCAAGATCGTGACCTATCTCGCCGCGGCGGTCGCAATGTTCGCGGCGATGAGCTGGTTCGGGCGTGACCGTGACTATCGCGCCGAATATCCGGTTTTGATCCTCTTTTCCGTGCTCGGCATGGGGATCATGATCTCGGCGAGCGATCTGCTCACGCTCTATGTGGGGCTCGAACTCCAAAGCCTCGCCGCGTATGTGCTGGCGAGCTTCCTGCGCAGCGATGCGCGTTCGGCCGAAGCGGGCCTCAAATATTTCGTTCTCGGCGCGCTCGCCTCGGGCATCCTGCTCTACGGCATTTCGCTGCTCTACGGCTTCACCGGCACCACCGGTTTCGCCGGCGTCGCCCGGGCGCTCGCCGAGGGGGGCGTCTCGACCGGCGAGCTCTTCGGCATCGTCTTCGTCCTCGCGGGCCTGGCCTTCAAGATCAGTGCCGTGCCTTTCCATATGTGGACGCCCGACGTCTACGAAGGCGCGCCGACGCCGGTCACCGCCTTCTTCGCCTCGGCCCCCAAGGTCGCGGCAATGGCGCTGCTGGTGCGCGTCGCGGTCGAGGCGATGGGGCCGGCGATGCAGGAATGGCGGCAAATCGTCATCTTCGCCGCTCTGGCCTCGACAATCCTCGGCGGCGTCGCCGCGATTGGCCAGACCAATATCAAACGCCTGCTCGCCTACAGCTCGATCAACAATGTCGGCTTCGCTCTGGTCGGCCTCGCCGCCGGGACGCCGGCGGGGGTCGCCTCGGTCCTCTTCTACATGACGGTCTATGTCGTGATGACCCTGGGCGCATTCCTCGTCGTGCTGCGCATGCGTGATGCGAACGATCAGCCGGTCGAGACGATCGCCAGCCTCGCTGGCCTTTCCCGGAGCAGGCCATGGCTTGCGGCAGCGATGGCGATGTTCATGTTCAGCCTCGCCGGCATCCCGCCGCTGTTCGGCTTCTGGCCCAAATTCCTCGTCTTTCAGGCGGCGGTGCAGGCAGACCTCACCTGGCTCGCGGCGGTGGCGATTGCGACCTCGGTGATCGGCGCCTTCTATTATATCATGATCGTCAAGCTGATCTATTTCGACGAGCCCGCGCCCGAATTCGCCACGACTCGCGAGCCGGTCGGCGCAGGCCTGATCCTCGCCTCGGCCTTGTTCATCTCGCCGCTCGGCTATTTGATGATTCCGGTGCTGGGCCAGGCGACGATGTCCGCCGCGAGTTCGCTGTTCTGATCCGCGCCGTCGCAGAGACAGGCTCCACCAACGACGATCTCGCCGTTTTCGCTCGCGATGGTGCGCCCGAAGGCAGCTGGCTGCGCGCCGATCGCCAGACTGGCGGCAAGGGCCGGCAGGGCAGGGCGTGGCTCTCCCCGCCGGGTAACCTCTACGCCAGCACGATCGTCCGCCTTCGCCCCGGAGACGCGCCGGCTCCGACGCTGGCACTCGTCGCCGCCGTCGCGCTCCATGACGTCGTCACACCTTATGTACCGGCTGTCCGCATCAAATGGCCCAACGATCTTCTGGTTGGCCGCGCCAAGCTCGCCGGCATCCTGCTTGAGCGCGAGGGCGACGCGGTGATCGCCGGCTTCGGCATCAACCTCGCTCATCATCCCGAAGGGCTGGCGCAGGAAACGACGAGCCTCGCAGCGCTGGCCGTCGAGCTGCCACTGCCCGGCGCTTTCCTCGAGAGTCTCGCCAGAGCTTTCGCCGAGCGGCTCGCCCAATGGCGCGAAGGAGGCGTCGCCCCCACCCGCGCCGCCTGGCTGACCGCCGCGCATCCGCCCGGAACGCCGCTCGTCACGGCCGAAGGCGAGGGCCTGTTCGACGGCCTCGACGAAGGCGGCGCGCTCAGGCTGCGCTTGGCGGATGGCGCGGTCCGTGTCATTCACGCGGGCGACGTCTTCCTGATCTGAAAGCGGCCATGCTTCTCGCCATCGACGCCGGTAACACCAATGTCGTCTTCGCTTTGGTCGAAGACGGCGCGATCCGCACGCGCTGGCGGATTGCGACCGATCCGCGCCGCACGGCGGATGAATATGCGGTCTGGCTGCACCAATTGCTTGAGCTGGAAGGCTTTGCCCGCGGCAGCGTCAGCGCGGTCATCATCGGCACGGTCGTGCCCCGCGCGCTGCACAATCTACGCACCCTCGCCCAGAAATATTTCAAGGTGGAGCCGCTCGTCGCAGGCGAGCCACCCGCCGCTTACGGCATCGAACTGGATGTCGCCGATCCCTCCACCGTGGGCGCGGATCGGGCGCTGAACGCGATCGCCGCGCACAAGCTGCATGGCGGCGACCTGATCGTGATCGATTTCGGCACCGCGACCACTTTCGACCTGGTCGATTATTCGGGCGCCTATAAGGGCGGGATCATCGCGCCCGGCATCAATCTGTCGCTCGACGCCCTCGTCGCCGCCGCCGCCAAGCTGCCTCGCGTCGCGATCGAGGCGCCCGAAAGCGCCAGCGTGATCGGCCGCACCACCGAAGCGCAGATGCATATCGGCATCTATTGGGGCTATGTCGCGATGATGGAGGGGTTGGTCACGCGGCTAAAGGCAGAAGTCGGCCGCCCGGTCCGGGTCATCGCCACTGGTGGCCTCGCCACCCTGTTCGACGAGCGCACCGATATTTTCGACGCGATCGAAGGCGATCTGACGATCCAGGGTCTCGCGATGCTCTACGCCCGGGCAGCGAACGCTTGACCTGATCCCGTCATCCCGGCGAAGGCCGGGACCTCAGGCCGGAAAGAACCGAGCCTTTCACCCCACGAGACCCGGGCCTGCGCCGGGGTGACGTGAAGGAGCATCATGAAACCCGGCAAAGAACTCCTCTTCCTCGCGCTTGGCGGCTCCAACGAGATCGGCATGAACGTCAATCTCTACGGCTGTCAGGGCAAATGGCTGATGGTCGATCTCGGCGTCACCTTCGCCGATCACCAATATCCCGGCATCGATCTCGTCCTCCCCGATCTCGCCTTCATCGAGGAGCGGTCGAAGGATCTGCTCGGCATCGTCATCACTCACGGCCATGAAGACCATATCGGCTCGATCCCCTATCTCGCCGCCGATCTCGGCGTGCCGATCTACGCCACCGATTTCACCGCCCGGCTGATCCGCGGCAAGCTGGAGGAAGAGGGGCTGAAGAATGTCCGGCTCGAAGTGATCGAGATTGGCGGCTCCATCGACCTCGGGCCGTTCAAATGCCGCTACGTCCCGCTCGCCCACTCGATTCCCGAAATGCAGGCGGTGGTGATCGACACGCCTTACGGCCGCGTCTTCCACAGCGGCGACTGGAAGCTGGACGAGACGCCGGTGCTCGGCCGCCCTGCCACTCCCGAGATGCTCACCGCGATCGGCGATGAAGGCGTGCTCGCTTTGGTCTGCGATTCCACCAACACCTTCAATCCCGAACCCGCGGGCAGTGAAGGCAGCGTCCGCGCCGACCTCATGCGGGTCGTCGGTGAAGCGCGGGGCAGGGTGCTGGTCACCACCTTCGCCTCCAATGCCGCCCGACTCCACACGCTCGGCGAAGTCGCCAAGGAAAGCGGCCGCACCTTGTGCGTCGCCGGCCGTTCGCTCGACCGGATCATCGGAGTCGCGCGGGCCAGTGGCTATCTCAAAGGTTTTCCCGACACGGTGGATTTCGAGGCGGCGATGCGGCTGCCGCCATCCGACCTGATGATCGTCGCCACCGGCGGCCAGGGGGAATCCAATGCCGCTTTGGGCCGCATCGCGGCCGGCATCCACCCGCTCAAGCTCGCGGAAGGCGACCTTGTCGTCTTCTCGTCCAAGCAGATTCCCGGCAATGAAGTCGCGATCGGCGTCATCCAGAACCAGCTCGCCCGCTCCAACATTCCGATCGTCACCGAGAAGCAGGCGCACGTCCACGTCTCCGGCCATCCCGGCCGCCCCGAGCTCGCCGCGCTCTACAAATGGCTGCGGCCGACGATGTTGATCCCCGTCCACGGCGAAAGACGCCACATGGCCGAGCAGGCGCGCTTCGCCATTGCCGAGGGCGTTCCGCAGACGCTGGTCCAGTCGAACGGCGATGTCGTCCGCCTTGCCCCCGATGGCCCGGCGATCATCAGCCGCGAGAAGACGGGGCGGCTGGTGCTCGACGGCGACATCATCCTTCCCGCCGACGGCGCGACGATAAACGACCGCCGCCGCATCGCGATCAACGGACTGGTCTCGGTCGCGCTCGCGCTCGACGATCGCGGCACCCCGCGCGGCCGCCCTCAGATCGCGATCCACGGCCTGCCAGTGGAGGAAGATCGCGACGCCTTTCTCGACGAAGCTTGTGATGCCGCAGAGGACGCTGCCGCCAAGGGCGCGCGCGACGATGAGGCATTGCGCGAGGCCATTCGCCTCGCCGTGCGCCGCTGCGCCACCGAATGGACGGGTAAGAAGCCGGTGGTGGCGGTTCAGTTCGTCCGGATCTAAGCGGCCATGAAGCTCGGCTCGATCCTCGCCATCTACTTCCTGTTCTGGGCGAGCGCCTTTTTTCTGATGCTCCCATTCGGGGTCCGGACGAGTGAAGAGATGGGGGCAACTAAGGTGCCGGGTCAGGCGGACAGCGCGCCCCACACATTCAGCTTCGGCCGCACGGCGCTGCGCGCGACGATCCTCTCGGCGATCCTGTTCGGCGCTTATTACGCGAATTACGTCTTCGGCTGGATCACCGTCGCCGACCTCGACTGGCTGAACCGCTAGCTCCGCAGACGGTCGATGGCCTGGGCCAGCGCCACGTAGAGCTTCCCCATATCCGAGGAGAGCAAGGTGACGCCGAGCGCGCCGCCATCCCGATCGGCGAGGACGCGGCGCAACATCGCCTCGAAATCGTGGATATAGCGGTTCACCTGCTCGCGGAAATCGCCGTCATTCTCATAATGGCTTTGCACCGCTCGCGCTTCGCCGGAATCGAGCAGCCGCACCGCACGGCGCGTGAAGACGCCGCGATCGCCCTTGAGATAGGCCGCCCAGGACATGTCGGGGACTTCGTTGGAGAGCAATTTGTTGACATCGATCGCGGTCGAGTTGAGCGCCTCGATGAGCAGTGACACGCGCCGCGACAGCGCCTCGCTATCCTTCTCCTCGCGCGCCGCCTGATCTTCGGCGATGCGGTCCTCGATCGCGGCCGCCGTCTCGCTCATCGTCAGCAGCTGACGGGTCAGCCGCTCGCTCGCCTGCCGCGCTACTGCCACCGCCCTCTGGGAAGCGCCGGCGATCTCGGCGAGCTGATCCTGCACAGGCTCGGCAATGGCTTCGTCGAATGCCTCGCGGCTCGCTTCAGCCAAAGCGGCGACGCTGTCCGGGATCGCCGCGACGATCGCCTCGCGGGCGTGATTCGCCGCCTGCTGTGCCGCTTCACGCACCCGCACCAGGGATTCGATCAAGGCCGGCCCGGTTTCCTGAACCAGCCGCGCCGAAGCGCCATCGGCCTCGGCCACCGCGCTCCCAAGCGCCACCAGCTTCGCCTCCGCCTCGGCGACTCCGTCGCGCGTCGCAGCGATCAGCGCGTCCAGCGCTTCGCGCTGCCGCGTCACGCTAGCCCCGCTCTCGCTGAGCGCCTCGGCAGTGAGCGCGGCGGAGGCTTGCGCCGCTTCCACCGGCAGCACCAAAGCGAGCGCCGCCGCACCCGTGCGCTCGGACTGGCTCTCGACTGCGGTAAGGGCGGCGGGCAGCACGTCGCGCAATTGCGCCGTCACGGCTTCAAGCGCGCCCGACAATTCACCGGCACGGGCGGCAAGGCCGCTCGATTCGGCATCGCCATGGGTGAGTTCGCCGCGCAACGCCTGCACGACGGCGCGCAGGCCTGCGAGCGACTGTGCCAGGCGCTCATTCTGCTCGTCGCCACTGCGGCCGAGCGCGGCGAACTGCCCTTCAATCTCGCCGATTCGCGCCGCCAGCCGGTCGGCGAGGGCGTCGCCGGCCGCGTCCTGCGCGGCAATCGCCGCGGCCAGCCCATTCACGGTTCGGCCCGCTTCCCCGAGACGGGCGACCATCGCCTGGCCGGCCTCGGCGCTGCTCGCCTCGAAGGCGGCGCGGCTCTGCTCGACCATCGCCAGCATCGCCTGGCCCTGCGCCTCCAGCCCGGCGCGCGCCGAATCGACCGACTCGGCCGCCCGTGCCATTGCCCCGTCCACGGCGGCGTTCATCCCCGCCGCGGCCTGATCCATCCGCTCCATCGCCGCGCCGGCACCGGTTTCGAGCCGCGCGACCTGCGCACCGAGCCGCTGCGCCGCGCCGCCGAGCACGTCGTCCGCCTCGCGCCCGCGCGCGCTCAGGGCCGCGAGATGGCCCTCCAGCGCGGCCGATTGCTCATGCGCGCCGAGGCCCGCCGCGCGAATCGCTTCAGACGCGGTCCGCGCCTGCTCCTCGGCCTTCGGCAGATCGGCGAGCAGCACGCCGATATCGACGCGCGCGCTGGCGGCGGCACCGTCGAGCGCCTGAGCGGTGCGCTCAAGCGCGGCGGTCTCCCACGCCATCCCTTGGGCGGCGCGGCCCAATCGATCGGTCGCCTCGTCACCCAGCGCCATCAGGCGCGCCGTTTCGTCGCTGAGCGTGGCGCGGTTGTCCTGGAGCCGCGCCGCGACAATTGCGAGCACGCTCTCCAGCGCCTGCGATTCGCGCCGCATCGCCGCCACGGCGCTTGAAAACTGCTCGGTTTCACGCCGGCTGCTTCGCCCGAAGAGCAGCCAGACCAACGCGAAGAGGATGAGCGGAGCACTGATCGTCGCAACCGCGCTCACCCACTGCGGCAAGCTATCGCCGGGCCATGCCCGGGTCAGCGCGTAACCACTGAAGCCCAACCAGCCCATTGCACCAATGATCAGAACCACGGCCAGGATCGTCGCGCCGATCGAGCGCGGCGGCGCTTCGCCCTCCTCGATCAGGTCCGCAAATGCGAACGTCTCGACTTCGGGCGAAGCGGCGTCATTCGCCTGGCTCCACTCGAGCGGCTGCGCTTCGGCGCGATCGGCCCCCTGGATCATGCGCGCAGCCTATCACGTCCTTGGCGCGATGAAACGGGGCGTTAACACGGCTCGGCGTAATTGCGGCTCATGGCATATGATCCCGGAGCCCTGAACGCCTCGCTTGCCGCCGCGGTCGGCAACGACAGCGCGCTGATGGCGGAATTGCGCGGCGCCTTCATCGAGAGCGCCCAGCGCCAGTTCGATCTCATGAGCCGCGCCCGCTGCGACGCCAATTGGACGGTCTCGGCGAACCGCCTCAAGAGCCTCGCCGCCAGCTTCGGCGCGAGCGGTCTCGTCGCCCTCGCTGACGAAGCGCTGGAGGGCGCGCCAGGCGACCCGGTAGCGCTCCGCAAGATCGCGGTTTCCATCGACGACTTCGCCCAGTTGTAAGCCGAGTCGCTTTGCACAAATGCGCGCGGGCGTTTAGCGTCCGCGCCTTTGCGAAGGGGCTGTGGTTTTGGCGTTGGCCGCATTGATCTCTGCTTATCATGAAGCGGGCGAGGCGGGCCTGTTGCGCGCCGTGCTGCCGATCGCCGGCCGCACCACGATCGAACGCCAAGCGCGCCTAGCGGCAAGCGCGGGCGCGACCCGGATCGTCATCCTCGTCGAGCGTATGCCGGCGGAGCTCAGCGCCGCGATCGAGCGCCTGCGCCGCGACCATGTCCCGGTGCAGATCGCGCGCGAGGCGGCGGATGCGGCGGATGCGATCGATGCGGCGGATCGGGTGCTGCTCATCGGCGATGGCGCAATTGTCGATGACAGCCAGCTTCGCCGACTCGCGGCGGGAGAGGGTCATGCGGTCCTGACCGTCGCCGATGGCGCTTACGGCGAATTATACGAACGGATCGACGGCCAGTCGCGCTGGGGCGGCGCGGCGGCGATCGATGGCGCCATGCTCCGCGCCACCGTCGCCATGCTGCGGGACTGGGACTTGCAATCGACCCTGCTTCGCCGCGCTTTGCAGGGCGGCGCGCGCCATCTCGCCGCCGACGCACCAGTGGCGATCCTCGACCGGACGAGCGACGCCGTGGCGCTTGAATCGCGCATCCTCGCCAATGCTCTGGAAACCAGAGGCGGCTGGATCGATTATTTGCTGGGGCCGCTCGAGCGCGTCGTGGCCGGCCTGCTGATCGGCACGTCCGCCAGCCCGGTCGCGGTCGGCGCCGGCGGCGCGGCTTTGACCTCCCTCGGCGCCGGCGCGTTCGCGATGGGCTGGAACTGGACCGGTCTCGTCGCCATGCTGCTCGCGACGCCGCTGGAGGGGATCGCGCTCCGCCTCTCCCGCGCCCGGCTGCAGGGCGACGCGCGGCGCAGCTGGTGGCGCGCCTTGCTCCCTGCTCTGGCCGGAGGCGGCCTTGCCGCGCTGGGCCTCTCGCTCGCCGTGCCGTTTGGCTGGGGGATGACCCTGCTCGCCTTCACCACGATCGCCTTCCTGCTCGCGCTGGAGATCGAGATGCGCGGGCAGGAGATTGGCGGCCGCTGGCTGCTCGCGGAGCCGAAGGGGATGATCTGGCTCATGCTTCCCTTCGCGGGGTTCGGCACCTGGCAGGCCGGGCTGGCCGCGCTCTTCACCTATGCCGCCGGCTCCTTCTTCTGGGCGCAGCGCCAGGCCCATCGGGCGCCGCACCAGAAAGGGACAAGCGGCACACAGGATTAGCGGCGCTTTAACCCTGCGCGCGCTAAGCCTTTCGCCATGGCCGAGCCGGATGCGACGAGGCGTGAAGGACATGGCGACGCCGCGCGACTCCTGCTCGCCGCGGCGCGGGAGCGCTTTGCCGTCGCCGCCACCGATCTCCTGCTCCCCGACGCGGCGCGGCTCACCGAGTGGCAGCGCCTTACCGCCGCCGCTCTGCTTGGCCGCCTGGTGCGCGCGATCGAGGATGATTTGCGCGCCCGTCTCGCCCTTTCTTTTGCCGCGCATGAGGCGCTCGCCGCCGCATTGTCATCTGCGCATGTCGAGCTCGCCGCGCCGATCCTTGAGCGCGCCGGCGCACTGCTCGATGCGGACATCAGCGCGGTCTTGGTCCGCCGCGTCGAGGAGCATCGTTTCTGGACAGCGCGGCGTAGCGACGGGCGGGAAGACGGGCTCAATAGGCTCGTCGCCGACGCCGACGAGGAGATTGCCGCCGACGCAATGGCCTTGGTGATGGCGCGCAGCCGCCGCTTCGACCGCTTCCAGGAGCCGGTGCTCGGGCATGCCGAATTGCCCGCAGAGCTTCACCACAAGTTGGTCTGGCTGATCGCCGCGGCCCTTCGTCACTACATTGTCCAGCAGCACAAGGTCGGCGCAGTTGATGCCGCGATCGAGGCCGCCGGCTGCGCAGTGATCGCCGCGCACGACGAAGGGGAGGGGCTGGAGGCCGTCGCCGCCCGCCTGGCCTTGCGCCTGCATCGCCTCGGCCGCCTCGACGGTGATGGGCTGGCACGATCGCTCGAGGACGGACTGTTGCCCTTCTTCGTCGCCGGGCTCGCGACCCGCGCTGGTCTCGATGCGGGAGCCGCTTGGGAAATCCTCTCCGATCCGCGTGCGCGCGGGCCCGCCTTGCTGCTCCGGGCCGCGGGGCTCGATCGCGCCGAAGCGTCGCGCATTCTCCTCGCGCTCAATGCGCGCGGGCCGGTCTTCTCGGCGCAGGAGGGCGATGCCGCCGCCGCCCAGCTCGAATTGTTCGACACGCTCGATCAGGCCAGCGCCGGCGAGGTGCTCCGTCTCTGGCGCGCGCCGCCGGCCTATCGCGCTGGCGTCGCCCGCATCTCGACCCGCGCCCGCCCGGCGGCGCAAGCGGCATGAGCCTCGTCCAGGCCCCAGTCGAAGGCCGTCTCGATGCGGCCGGGCGGCTGATCGCCGCCGATCCGCCGCTGGCCGAATTGCACGCACGCGCAGGGGGCAGCGCAGGGGGCGTGCTCTCCGTGCCGCAGATCGCCGCGCTCGCCCGCCTTGCGAAGCGGCTTCGCATCACCGTCTCACGCGCCGCCATCGCCGCCGACGGCGAGCAGGATCTCGACCTCTGGGTTCGGGCCGAGCCGGAGGGCGAGGGCGTCGCCCTTTCGATCACCGGCTGGACGCCGCGTGCCCCTGTCGCCGCGCCCCCGCCTGATCGCGAGCAGGATTTCCTCCGCGCCGCCGCAGACTGGATCTGGGAGACGGACGACACGTTGCGTATCACCGCGCTCTCCGCCGGCGCCTCGACCGCGATCGGCCGGCTTCCGAACGATTTAATCGGCAAGCAGCTCACCCGCCTCTTCCGCTTCCGCGAAGGGGAGGACGGCGCCTTGCCCTTGCTCAACGCGCTGGCCGAACATGGCCGCTTCCAAGGCCAGCGCGCCGAATTGCGCGGCGGTCGCGAAGGAATCTATCTCCTCTCCGGCGTCCCTCTGATTGACGGCATGGGGCGCTTTGCGGGCTTTCGGGGCGGCGCGACCAGCTTTATCGGGGAAGTGGAAGCGCCGCGCGCCGCCCGGCCCGTCGCGCCCGACAACGCCTTCGGCCAGCTTCTCGACGCCGCCTTGCGCACGCCGATCCACCGCATCGTCGATCAGGCGGAGCGGCTGGGCGACGCCGATGCCCTCGCCGCCGATTATCAGGCTTATGCCGGCGACATCGCCTCGGCCGGACGCCATCTGCTCGCTCTGGTCGACGATCTCGTCGATCTGCAGGCGATCGAGCGCTCCGATTTCGCCGTCGCCGCCGAGGATGTGGATCTCGCCGACATCGCCCGCCGCGCCGCCGGGCTGCTTGGCCTGCGCGCGGCGGACAGGAATGTCCGCATCGACGGCCCAGGGGCGGAGTCGCTCGCCGCGACTGGCGATTTCACGCGCATCCTGCAAATCCTCGTGAATCTGATCGGCAATGCGGTGCGCTATTCGCCCGACGGCGGGCAGGTCTGGCTGCGCGTCGAGCGCGAGGGCGACATCGCCTGCGTCATTGTCGCTGACCAGGGCAAGGGCATCGCAAGCGAGGACCAGAAGCGCATCTTCGAACGCTTCGAGCGCGTCGATCCCACCGAACCCGGCGGCGCGGGCCTCGGCCTCTATATCGCCAGGCGTTTGGCCCGCGCGATGAAGGGCGAGCTCGCAGTCCACAGCGCGCCGGGGCAGGGCGCACGGTTCACGTTGACTCTGCCCGCTGGGTGATTCCTAACGCTGCGCGACGGGAACATAGTCCCGCTGCGTGTGCCCGGTATAAAGCTGCCTCGGTCGCCCGATCTTCTGCTCCGGGTCGCTGATCATCTCGTTCCACTGGGCGACCCAGCCGACGGTGCGGGCTAGTGCAAACAACGCCGTGAACATCTCCGTGGGGAAGCCGATAGCGTTGAGGATCACACCGGAATAAAAATCGACGTTCGGGTAGAGCTTCTTTTCGATGAAATAATCGTCCTGGAGCGCGATGCGCTCAAGCTCGCGGGCGGTGTCCAGGACGGGATCGGAAATGCCGAGCTCGTTCAGCACCTCCTCGGCGGTCTTCTGCATCACCTTCGCGCGCGGATCGAAATTCTTGTAGACGCGGTGGCCGAAGCCCATCAGCCGGAACGGATCGTTCTTGTCCTTGGCGCGGGCGATATATTCCGGAATGCGCTCGGGCCGTCCGATTTCGCGAAGCATCTCCAGCGCCGCCTCGTTGGCGCCGCCATGAGCCGGGCCCCAGAGGCAGGCGATGCCGGCGGCAATGCAGGCGAAGGGGTTGGCGCCCGAGGAGCCGGCGAGGCGGACCGTGGAAGTCGACGCATTCTGCTCGTGATCGGCGTGGAGGATGAAGATGCGCCGCATCGCATTTTCGATGATCGGGTTGACCTCATAGGGCTCGGCCGGGACGGCGAAGGTCATGCGCAGGAAATTGCCGGTGTAGCTCAGGCTGTTCTGGGGCGAGATGAAGGGCTGGCCGATCGAATATTTGTAGGCCATCGCCGCGATCGTCGGCATCTTGGCGATCAGCCGGTGGCTGGCAATCATGCGCTGGCGCGGGTCGGTGATGTCGGTGCTGTCGTGATAGAAGGCGCTGAGCGCGCCGACGACGCCGCACATGATCGCCATCGGATGGGCGTCGCGCCGGAAGCCGCGATAGAAGGTCGCGAGCTGCTCGTGCAGCATGGTGTGGCGGCTGATCGTGTGGGTGAAACTCGACAGCTCATCCGCATTCGGCAGCTCGCCGTTCAGCAGCAGATAGCTGACTTCCATGAAGGTCGATTGCTCGGCGAGTTGATCGATCGGATAGCCGCGGTGGAGGAGGATGCCGGCGTCGCCGTCAATATAGGTGATTTCTGACCGGCAGGAGGCGGTGGAGGTAAAGCCGGGATCGTAGGTAAAGACGCCGGATTGCGCGTAGAGCTTGCGGATATCGACGACGTCCGGGCCGACACTGCCCTTCATGACCGCGCAATCGACTTGTCTGTCGCCGATCGCGAGCGTGGCTTTATCCGGCATGCGCTTGTCCCTTCCCCATTCGCCCAACGCCTGACTGGTCACCGATGCGGGCGAGGCTTTCCTCGCGCCCGAGCAGCACCAACACATCGAAAATGCCCGGCGACGTCGCCCGGCCGGTCAGCGCCGCGCGTAACGGCTGCGCCACCTGCCCGAGCTTCGCGCCTTCAGCCTCGGCAACCTCCCGCACCACCTGCTCCGTCGCCGCTTCCGTCCAGTCGCTCAGGGCAGCGAGCGCTTCGTGGACGCGGGCGAGCAGGTCTCGCGCCGGACCTTCTAGCAGCGCCGCGGCCTTCTCGTCCATCGCCAGCGGGCGGGAGACAAAGAGGAACTGAGCACCCTCGGCCAAGTCGTTCAAATCCTTCGCGCGGGGCGTGAGAACCGGCATCCCGCGAACCAGCAGATCGTTATCCGCGCCGGGAAGTTTGGGCGCGATCAGGGCGGCGAGCCGGGCGGGGTCCGCAGCGCGGAGATAATGGCCGTTGAGGCTCTCCAGCTTCTTCAGATCGAAGCGGGAGGGGGAGCGGCCGACATGGTCGAGATCGAACCAGCTGACCGCATCGCCCCGGCTGATGATGTCGTCGTCGCCATGGCCCCAGCCCAGGCGGAGGAGATAGTTGGAGAGCGCCTCGGGCAGGACGCCCAATTCGTCGCGATAGGCCTCGACGCCGAGCGCGCCGTGCCGCTTGGAAAGCTTCGCGCCGTCGCTGCCATGGATCAGCGGGACATGGGCATAAGACGGCACCGGCCAGCCCATCGCGTCGATGATCGCGCGCTGGCGGAAGGCGTTGTTGAGATGATCGTCGCCGCGAATGATGTGCGTGACGCCCATGTCATGATCGTCGACGACGACGGCGAGCATATAGGTCGGTGTTCCATCGGAGCGGAGCAGGACGAAATCGTCGAGCTCGGCATTCTGGACGGTGACGCGGCCCTGCACCTCATCGTCGATGAGGGTCTCGCTGTCGCGTGGCGCCTTGAGGCGGACGACGAAGGGCGTTTCGGGTCCATCGGCGCGGCCGCGCCAGGGGCTGATCGTGCGGAACGGCCGGCGCTCCGCTTTCGCCGCCTCGCGCTGCGCGGCCAGCTCCTCCTGGCTCATCCAGCACTTATAGGCGTGGCCGCGCGCCAGCAGCCCATGCGCCACCTCGGCATGCCGCGCTGCGAATTGCGACTGATAATATTCATGCCCGTCCCAATCGAGACCGAGCCAGCGCATCCCCTCCAGGATCGCGTCGATCGCCGCCTGGGTCGAGCGTGCCTTGTCCGTGTCCTCGATGCGCAGCAGGAATTTGCCTTTATGGTGGCGCGCATAGAGCCAGTTGAACAAGGCGGTGCGGGCGCCGCCGATATGCAGGAATCCGGTCGGCGAAGGCGCGAAGCGGGTGACGATTTCGCGCGAAACGGGTGGGGTTGCGCTCAAGCGGGCGATCTCCAAGACTGCGGCCCATGGCGACCCGCGACGGACGCGCCTCTAGCATAGCGCAGCGCCTGCGAGAAAGCGGGGTGGGGAAGGTGCGTCCCGAGGCGCTTCGCACCTCTCACCGTCATTATCGCGAAAGCGGGAATCCATGACCACGGATGTCGAACATTCGGCCTCAGGCAGTCTCTATGGATCCCGGATCAAGTCCGGGATGAGAAAGGCGAAGAGGTGGCTCGGCGGCCTGCCCGCTCGCCTCGAAACCCTCTTCGAAGCCGAAAAGGACCAGCTCCCGCTCTGGCTTCCCGTGGGCCTGATCTCGGGGATCGGTGGCTGGTTCTGGCTGCCCACGCCGAGTGGCTGGATTGCGCTGGCCGCTGTCGGGCTGGCGCTGGGGTTCGCCTTGCTGTCCTTTGCCGGCGACAGTCGCGCCGGTCGGGCCCTGGCCTGGTTCGGCCTGGCCGCGGCCTTCGGCTGCGCTTTGATCTGGTGGACCGCCGAGCGGGTCTCCGCGCCGCGCCTTGAGCGCGCGCAAGCGATGGAGGTGACCGGGACGATCGTCAGCGTTCAGCCGCTCGCCGCCAGGCAGCTGCTCCGCCTTGTCGTCGCGCCGGAGGGGGAGGGCGTTCCCGCGCGGGTGCGGGTCAATGTGCCGGAGCCGGAGGCGCCGCCGGGTCTGGCACCCGGCGCGCGAGTCCGTTTCCGCGCTTTCCTGATGCCGCCGGCCCCGGCCTTCGCGCCCGGCGGCTATGATTTTTCGCGCGCGGCCTGGTTCCAGCGGCTCGGCGGAACGGGCCGGGTGAGCCGCATCGAAATTCTCGCGCCGCCGACCGAACAAGGCTGGCGCGCGACGATCGCGGATTGGCGCCAGCGTCTCGGCGCGCATATTCGCAGCCAATTGCCGGGGGCGGAGGGCGGCATCGCCGCTGCGCTCGCCACCGGCGACCAGTTCGGCATTCCCGAAGCGGACGCCGAGGCGATGCGGCGCTCCGGCCTTGCTCATTTGCTCTCGGTCAGCGGGCTGCATTTGACCGCAGTCGTCGGTGCGGTGATGCTGCTGACGCTCAAGCTGCTCGCGCTCAGCCCGGTGCTTGCCTTACGCTATCGCCTTGTCCTTGTTGCCGCCGGTGTGGGCGCGCTCGCGGGCGTCGCCTATACCCTGCTCACCGGTGCAGAAGTGCCGACGGTGCGCTCGTGCATCGCCGCCTTGCTGGTGCTCGCCGGGATCGCGCTCGGGCGGGAGGCGATCACGCTTCGGCTGGTGGCGGTCGGGGCGCTCGTCGTGCTTTTGCTCTGGCCTGAATCTTTGGTCGGGCCGAGCTTCCAGCTCAGCTTCGCAGCCATTGTTGCGATCGTCGCGCTGCACGAAAATCCTCGCGTGAAGGATTGGCTCTCGCGGCGCGACGAAGGCTGGCCGATGCGGGTGGGGCGCTTTATCTTTGGGCTGGTGCTGACCGGCCTCGTCGTCGAGCTGGCCCTGACTCCGATCGCCTTGTTCCATTTCCACCGCGCCGGGCTTTATGGTGCGGCGGCGAACGTCGTCGCCATCCCGCTCACCACCTTCGTCATCATGCCACTCGAGGCGCTCGCCTTGCTGTTCGATCTGGCGGGGCTGGGCGCGCCCTTCTGGTGGCTGACCGGGCAGGCGCTGTCGTTCTTGCTCTGGATTGCGCGCATGACCGCCGCCGCGCCGGGCGCGGTTGCGCTCCTGCCGGCAATCCCGCGCGGGGCCTTCGCTTTGATCTGCGCGGGCGGGCTATGGCTCTGCCTTTGGCGGACAAGCTGGCGGCGCTGGGGATTGCTTCCCGTCGCGATCGGCGCGCTTTGGGCCTGGTCGACGCCCGCACCGGACCTCATCCTGACCGGCGACGGCAAGCATCTCATCGTCCGCGCAATAGACGGCAGCCTTGCTTTGCTGCGCCCGCGCGCCGGCGATTATGTCCGCGATTCGCTCGCGGAGCTGGCGGGTGAGGAAGCCGACTATCTCGACATGGACGATTTTCCGGCGGCGGCCTGCAGCCTCGATCTTTGCGCGATCAATATCGACCGCGACGGGCGCCGCTGGCGCATCCTCGCCACCCGCACCCGGCATCTCGTCGCCTGGCCCGAAATGATCCGCGCCTGCGCGCAAGCGGACATCGTCATCTCCGATCGCCTCCTGCCGCGCGGGTGCAACCCGCGCTGGCTGCGCGCCGATCGCCGCTTCCTGGAGCGTACCGGCGGGCTATCGATCAGGTTCGGATCGAGGCCGAGCGTCGAGACGGTGCGCGGGCAGGCCGGGCAGCACCCCTGGGCGGCCGGAGCGACTGAACCGCCGCTATTCCGGCACTCGGGTCAGCTGAGTGTAGGCGATCCGCGAGCGGCCATCCTGTCGGGTCCAGACATGGGCGACGCGCAGCCGGCGCCGCTGATTCCGGCCCTCCTGCACCCAGGCGAGATTGAAAACCCCTCCGGTGAGAGCGGTGTCGCCCCATCGCCTGACCACCGGCTGCTCAATCTCATAGGGATCGAGCCTGAATCCCGGCACGCCGAAATCGGCGAGATAGGATTGTTTGTCCTGCACGCTCGAATCCGAGTTCACGAGCATATAGTCGTCGGTGACCAGGTTCGCGAGCGTCGCGACATCGCTTCCGGCGGTGGCCCGATCATAAGCGCGCCAAGCCGCCGCGAGCTCGGTCGCCCGGTCAGTGTCATCGCTCTGGGCCAAGGCCTCAGTGCCGGCCAGACCCAGCGTCAGCGCCGGGGCGGCCGCGGCCAGGCTCAGCATAGTCCGCCGGGTCAGGGGGGCGCCGTCCTCAAATTGGGCATGCATTTGCTCTGGGACCTTTTTTCACGCGAACCAGCGGGGCAGGTGCGCTCAACGCCGCGTATCGACGGCAATCCAGTTCACCTCCCAGGTCGCCCCGGCGTCGGCCGAATAAGCCTGTTCGAAGCGCGCCGAATTGGGCGTCACTTCCGAAATCACGAACCGCACGAGGACGGCGCGGCCGTCGATCATGTCCTGACCGTAGAAAAGCCCGCGCCCGGTCGCGTCGAACGCGCCGTAAACGGGCGTGGTCAGGACGCCGTTGCGCATGCTCGCGAAGTTCAGGCTCCACTGGCGCGTCTGGGGATTATAGAGGCGCAGCGACAAGCCCTCGATCCGGCTGCCGCCGGCACCCGCGACCGCGAGTTCCACGACATTGGCGCGGTTGGCCGAAAGCGCGCGGATCGTGCTGGTGCCGCGATACTCCGCCCATTCGGACGATCCGGAAAGAGGCGCGCGCAGCCTCAGTTGGGTTGTCCACGCACCGATCTCCCAATCGAAGTCGCGGCTTCCGTCTCGTTGCGCCTCGGATTGCGGCGGCGGCTGTTGCGCGCGTCCCGAACCGGGCAGGGTCGGCAGGAGCACCGCCAGCGCCAGGGTGATCCACATCCGCATCGACGCTCGCGCTTTCATGCCGCCTCCCTGGTTCCCCGGACAGCGCTTCCATGCCGCTCTGCGGGCGTCAACGCTATAATCGTTCGACAAGCACTATTATATGCTCGTCGAAACGCACTGCAGGGATTGAATCGCGGATGGGCCCGCGCCCGTGGCTAATCGGGCTTGACGCAGGCCAGTTCGTTGCCACCGGGATCGAGGAACTGGAAACGGCGGCCGCCGGGGAAGGCGAAGATCGGCCTGGCCAGCGTTCCGCCCGCGGCAAGCACTGCCTCCAGCGCTTCTTCGAGGTCATTGACCTCGATCACCGGCAAAGGCGCACCTATCGCCTCGGCCGAGTCGCCCTGGATGCCGACATCGGTGTCGCCCGTGGTCGTCGCCGCATAGCTCGGCCCGAACGAGGTCATCGTCCAGCCGAATGCGGCCTCGTAAAAGCGCTTGGCGGCAGGGACATCGAAAGCGGTTAGCTCGACATAGTTGAGGCGGCCCACATCAATAGCGCCGCAGCAGCCCCGCCAGCCTTCCCTGGATCTGCACCTGGTCAGGCCGGTAACGCTGCGGATCGTACTGACGGTTGGCGGGATCGAGGCGGATCATCTGGCCTTCGCGGCGGAAGGTCTTCAGCGTCGCTTCCTCCTCGTTGATCAGGGCCACGACGATCTCGCCGTCGCGGGCGGTGTCCTGGCGGCGGATCAGGGCATAGTCGCCGTCGAGAATGCCTTCATCGACCATCGAATCGCCGGCCACTTCCAGCGCATAATGCTCGCCGGGCCCGAGCAGGGCGGCGGGGACGGGGAGGGTGTCTGTGCCCTGCAACGCCTCGATCGGCGTGCCGGCCGCGATCCGCCCGTGCAGGGGGATATCGAGAATGTCATTGGCGGCGCGCGGCGGCGGGGCCCCCGTCTTCATATTGACTCCGGCCGTGTTGACGTTGGCGGCGGGGCGTAGTTCGGGCATCTTGAGCACTTCGAGCGCCCGCGCCCGGTTGGGCAGGCGGCGGATGAAGCCGCGCTCCTCAAGCGCCGAGATCAGGCGATGGACACCGCTCTTTGACTTGAGGTCGAGCGCCTCCTTCATCTCTTCGAACGAAGGCGACACGCCGCCCTCATGCAGCTTCGAGTCGATATAGAGCAGCAATTCCTGTTGCTTGCGCGTCAGCATCCCAAGTCTCCACTAAGGAACATTGGCGGAACGTGTATGGAACGTTACGGATGCTGTCAAGCGTGAGAGCCGGCGCCTACTCCGCCGCGCCGCTCAGCCGCCGCCGGGCAACCGCGATGGCGTCGGCATTGCGCTCCACCCCGGCGCGCAGCTCAAGCGCGCGGGCGAACTGCTGGGCCATCTCCTCGGCCGCCGAATTGGTGAACTCGGTGCGCGTGGTGGCGATCAGCTGCGGCTGTGATGAGGCATTGCCCGCTTCGCGCTGGACATGGTGGATGACGAACCAGCCCTGGCCGCCCGGCGCCGGCATGATGCGGGCACGGCCCTGCGGCAGACTGAACAGAGCGAGGAGGGGGGGCGGCACTTGTTGGCCGCCGCGGCTGATCTCCATCCTCTGCATATTCACCTGCTGCAGCGGCGGCAAAGCGACGCCGGCAGCCGCAAAGGCCTGGGCGGCGGGCATGCCCCGGTTGATGCGATCGACGATGGCCTGCGCGGCGGCGCGGGCGCGGTCGCTTGAGCGCTGCGCGATCAGGGTGGCGCGGACCTGGTCGCGGATCTGGGCGAGCGGCGGGGCGGCGGCGGGAGAGACCTGACCGATACCCACCACGGCATAGCGCTGATTGGCCTGAAGCGCCTCCACCACCGGCTCGGGATTCTCCGGATCGATCTCGAACGCCTGGGTCAGCAAGGGCTGCAATTCCGGCGGCACGACGAAGGGCTGGCCGGTGCTCTGCCCGGTCGCGGTGAGCGGCGGCGTCGTGATCAGGTTCAGCCGCTCGGTGCGCGCGATCTCCTCGATATTCTGGCCGTCCGAAATCTGCTCCTCGACGCGGGCCACGATCGCGGCGAGCGCGTCGCCGGCCTTGCGGGTCTGCACCGCCGCGGCGATCTCCGCGCGCACCGTCTCGAGCGGCCGCGCCGGGGTCGCCTGAACCGCTTCGACGCGGACGATGTGAAAGCCCAGTTCGCTGCGAATCGGGCCGACCACCGCGCCCTGCGCCGCCGTGAAGGCGGCCTGCGCGACCGGCTCCGCGCTCGCCTGGGTGAATTGCTCGCGGCTCTGATTGGCGAAGGTGATGTCGCGCGCGGCGAAGCCGGCGGCGGAAGCGGCGTCGGCGAAGGCCGCGCCGCCGCGCACCCGGGCGACTAAGGCGTTGGCGGCGGCCTGATCCTGCAGCACGACCTGTTGCAGGCTGCGCGTCTCGCGCGGGCCGAATTGCGCGGCATTCTCGCGATAATAAGCCTGGATCTCGGCATCGGTCGCCTGGCTTGCCTGGGCGATCTGGTCGGGACCGATCGTCGCGAAGCGGATCACGCGCCGTTCGGGGATAGCGAAACGCTGCTGGTTCGAACGATAGAAAGCGGCGACCTCAGCGTCGCTCGCGGTGATGCCGGCGGCGAGGGCCTGCGCGGGCACGACGCCGATCGCACCACGCCGCCGCTCGAGCAATAAATTGGCATATTCGCGCGCGACGGTTTCCGGGAAGTGGCCGCCAAGCGCGATCGGCCCGAGCAACTGGCGTTGGATCAGCGAGCGGCCGATGTCCTCGCGCAACTGGGCCTCGGTGATGTTCTGGCGGCCCAGCGCCTGGCGAAAGGTGTTCTGGTCGAACTGCCCGGCAAAGTTGCGGAAGGCCGGGATGTTGACGATCTCGCGGTCGATCATCCGGGGCGAGGCGACGATGCCCTGCTCCGCGCCGAATTCGCTCACTGCCGCGCCGACCACCAGCGAATTGAGAATCTGGTCGAAGGCGCCCGAGGCCAGGAAGGTCGCCATGTCGAGCGTCGGCTGCTGCTGGCGCGCCTGGTTGAACTGGCGGGTGATGAGATCGCGCAATTCCTGATCGGTCACGCGCTCGTCGCCCACCGTGGCGAGCGTCTCGCTGCTCTGGCTGCCGCCGCCCATCGAGCCGAGCCCGCCCATCCCGTCGGTGCCGAATCCGGTGACGACCATGGCGATCAGGACGAGGGCGAGAAGGCCGAGGGCGAGCCAGCGGGCAGCCTTTTTGCGGGCGAAAGCGAGCATGAGTGGAATGATCCTGCGTGACGTTTGCGCGGCTCATAGAAGCAGGCTAACCGGCGGGCAACACCCGGACAGGAACAGATCATGCCCCTCCGCCGCAAGCTCGTCGTCGGCAATTGGAAGATGAACGGCAGCCTTGCCCAACTGGCCGAGGTCGGGATGATCGCCGAAGCAGCACGCGAGGCAGGCGGGGTCGATGTCGGGATATGCCCGCCTTTCACCCTGATCGCCGCGGCGGTGACCCGCTCCGGGGGGCTGATGATCGGCGCGCAGGATTGCCACCAGTCGGCAAGCGGTGCCCATACCGGCTGCGTCTCGGCGGCAATGATTCGCGAAGCCGGGGCGAGGATCGCGATCGTCGGCCATAGCGAGCGCCGCGCCGATCAGGGGGAGGGGGACGCACCCGTCCGCGCCAAGGCCGAAGCCGCGCTTGCCGCCGGACTGGTGACGATCGTCTGCGTCGGCGAGAGCGAGAAGCAGCGCGAGGCGGGCAGCCATGTCGAGGTGGTCGGCGCGATGCTCGCCGGCTCGCTCCCCGACGATTGGGAGGAAGGCGAGCTGGTGGTCGCTTATGAGCCGGTCTGGGCGATCGGTACCGGCAAGGTCGCGACCCCGGCCGACGTCGCCGAGATGCACGCCTCCCTGCGCGCCGCCTTGCTCGGCCGCTACGGCGACCGGGGCGGGCGCGTGCGAATCCTCTATGGTGGCTCGGTCAAGGCCGACAATGCCGCCATATTGTTCGCCGTGGCCGACGTCGATGGCGCTCTTGTGGGCGGCGCGAGCCTGACCGCGGCTTCATTCGTCCCCATTGTCGAAGCCGCAGGCGGTTGAAGGCGGGATGCTGATCGCCTAAGTGCCGCGCTTAACCGTCACCCCGGCGAAGGCCGGGCCCAGCCCGGCAAGATTTTTTGGTGAAGGACTGGGTACCGGCCTTCGCCGGTATGACGAAACAACGAAAGCATCCGAATGTCCGGCCTCTTCTCCTTCCTTCTCATCGTCCAGGCCATGATCGCGCTGGCGATGATCACCGTGATTCTGATGCAGCGCTCGGAAGGCGGCGGCCTCGCCGGGGGCGGCAGCCCCTCGGGCATGATGAGCGCGCGCGGCGCCTCGGACTTTCTGACGCGCTCGACCGCGATCCTCGCCAGCCTGTTCGTGGCGCTCTCGATTCTGCTGGCAGCACTTGCCGCCAATCAGGGCGGTCCGCGCGAGATCGACCCCGGCCTGATGCGCCAGGGCGCGCCCGCCACGCCGGTTGCACCTGCCGGTTCCGGTCCGACCGGCGGCATTCCCGGTGCCCAGCCCGCGCCGGCCCAACCGACGCCCTCAGCCGCGCCCCAAGGTAACCAGTCGGGCGTCCCGCTGGCGCAATAGCTGGATTGCCGCGTCGCTCCGCTCCTCGCGATGACGAGGAGGGACCGTCATGGCGAGCGGAGCGAAGCAATCCAGTGCGGCTCCTGAGATATTTCTCATTCCCCCGCTTGCCCCAATCCGCCCGATCCGCTTAAGCCTTTCCTCCCATGGCGCGGTTCATTTTTATCACCGGCGGCGTGGTCTCCTCGCTTGGCAAGGGCCTCATGGCGGCGTCGCTTGCGGCGCTCCTGCAGGCGCGCGGCTTCAAGGTCCGCATCCGCAAGCTCGATCCCTATCTCAATGTCGATCCGGGCACGATGTCACCGTACCAGCATGGCGAAGTCTATGTGACCGACGACGGCGCCGAGACCGATCTCGATCTCGGCCATTATGAGCGCTTCACCGCCGTCCCGGCGCGCCAGGCGGACAATGTCACGTCCGGCCGCATCTATCAGGGCATCATCACCCGCGAACGGCGCGGCGATTATCTGGGCGCCACCGTCCAGGTCATCCCGCACGTCACCAATGCGATCAAGGATTTCATCCACGCCGATCTCGACGAGGATCTCGATTTCCTGCTCTGCGAGGTAGGCGGCACTGTCGGCGACATCGAATCGCTCCCCTTCATCGAGGCGATCCGCCAGTTCCGGAACGAACGGGCCAGAGAACCGGGTAGACCTGGCGAGACCCTGAGCATTCACACAACGCTCGTCCCCTATATCGCCGCCGCCGGCGAGCTGAAGACCAAGCCCACACAGCACAGCGTCCGCGAGCTGACCAGCCTCGGCATCCAGCCCGAGATCATCGTCTGCCGCTGCGAGCATCCGATCCCGGAGGCCGAGCGCTCCAAGATCGCGCTCTTCTGCAACGTCCGCACCGAAGCGGTGATTCCCGCCCTCGACGCGAAGAGCATCTACGCCGTTCCCGCCCAATATCATGAAGCCGGGCTCGACGCCGAAGTGCTGCGCGCGCTCGGTATCGACGATGCGCCGGAGCCTGAGATGGCGCGCTGGGATGACGTCATGGACCGCCTCCTCCACCCCGAGGGCGAGGTGACGATCGGCGTGGTTGGCAAATATGTCGGGCTTCAGGACGCCTATAAGAGCCTGACCGAAGCCTTGATCCACGGCGGCATGGCCAATCGCGTCAAGGTCCGCATCAACTGGCTCGACGCCGAGCTCTTCGCCGCCAATGACGACGGCAGCCAGGCCGATGTGGCACCGATGCTCGAGCCCTGCCACGCCATCCTCGTCCCCGGCGGCTTCGGCGAGCGCGGCAGCGAGGGCAAGATCGCCTCAGTCCAGTTCGCCCGTGAGCGCGAAATCCCCTTCTTCGGCATCTGCCTCGGCATGCAGATGGCCTGCATCGAGGCGGCCCGGAACCTCGCCGGGCTGGAAGGGGCGGGGTCGAGCGAGTTCGGCGTCCAGGACGAGCCCGTTGTCGGCCTGATCACCGAATGGATGAGCGAGGAGGGACTGCAAAAGCGGGCCGAGGGCGGCGATCTCGGAGGCACGATGCGCCTCGGCGCCTATGACGCGAAGCTCGCCGGCAACAGCGTCGTGCGCTCGATCTACGGCGCCGACACGATCAGCGAACGCCACCGCCACCGCTACGAGGTCAACGCCCATTACAAGGACGCCTTGGAGGCGGGCGGACTGGTCTTTTCCGGCATGAGCCCGGACGGAGAATTGCCCGAAATCGTCGAGCGGCCGGATCACCCTTGGTTCGTTGGCGTTCAGTTCCACCCGGAGCTGAAGTCAAAGCCCTTCGATCCGCATCCGCTGTTTGCCAGTTTCATTGAGGCGGCGGTGAAGCAGTCACGACTTGTATAAGAGGTGAGGGTCGAACTCGGCTGCAGTCCGGTTGGGCGCAGCCGAGAGCGGACGCTCCGCTCATCCGAGCCCATCGCGACCAAAAAAGAATGGTCGAGTCGAAGGAATCCGTACCGGCTCATTCAAAAGGCCGGCGTGAAGCTTGCCGCGCCGCCCGAAGGAGCAAGCGCGTCCAGGCGGCGAAGCAAATAGCTGCGGCTAACGCCCCCGTCGCACCAGTCCGACCACCAACAACAGGATCACCGCGCCGATCGTGGCGTCGATGTGACGAGCGGGTTGACGATGCTGAAGGCGACGCCGAGCCGCGGCAGCAGCCAGCTCGCGAGAAAGGCCCCGACGACGCCGACAACCAGGTTGCCGACCAGGCCCAAACCGTAGCCCCTGACGAGGGTTCCGGCCAGCCAACCGGCGACGATGCCGACGACGATCAAGATCAACAGGGATTGCATGTCCATGGCGCGCTCCCTTTGTCCCCGGGTCCGCTTACCGGATCGCCTACCGGCGTCAGGCATAGCATGGCGTACGCGATAGCGCGCGGGCTTTGAGTCCGCGCGCAGATCCACCCGCCCGCCGGGGAACGAGAAGGCCCGAAGCGCACGACAAGCGAGGAAGGGGTCCCCTCGTGGTTAACACTCCCCTAAACTCTTGGCCTTACCCCTCCGGGCGATGTTCGCTCGCGCCTTCATGCTTGTCGCGCTCATCCTGCTCTCGTCCTGCATCCGTCAGGCTGAGGGGCGGGATGCCGATCTGCCGGGCGGCGCGGGCGGGCACGCCCAACGCATCGATTGGGGCGCGGCAGTTCCTGTGCCGCCGCCGACGCGCGACGTCATACTCGCTGTGACTTCGCCCGGGCCGGCCGCCGCTCCTTTTGCTTTCCAAGGCGCGCAGCTGGCGGGCTTCGGCAATGCGCTCGATTGCCTGACCGCCGCCGTCTATTACGAGGCGCGCTCGGAAAGCCCGCGCGGCCAGCGTGCGGTGGCGCAAGTCGTGCTCAACCGCGCCCGCCATCCCGCTTACCCGAACAATGTCTGCGGCGTCGTCTTCCAGGGCTCTCAGCGCCGCACCGGTTGCCAGTTCAGCTTCACCTGCGACGGCTCGATGCGCCGGGGCTCGCGCAATGCGGCGTCATGGGAGCAGGCGCGGGGCATCGCCCAAGCGGCGCTTTCCGGCGACGTCTTCGCTCCGGTCGGCCTCGCCACCCATTATCACACCAATGCGATCCGTGCCTGGTGGGCACCCTCGCTCACCCGCGCAATCACGATCGGCGCGCATATCTTCTATCGCTGGCCCGGACGCTGGGGCGATCCGACCGCCTTCACCCGTCCGGTCACCGCCGGCGGCAGCTTCGATCCCGCTCCGCCGCCGGTCGTCATGGCCGCCGCCAACCCGGTGCAGGAGACGGTGATGGGCGTGACCATCCACCGCGGAGGCGGGGGCGCGCGGCGACCCACGGCAGTGCCCGTCGCGCCTGCCCGACAGGCGGTTCGCCAAGCCGCGCATGGCGTCCGGATTCACGGCGGCCTGCCGACGGGCCCGAGAGAAGAGCAGACGGCCTCTGGCTCCGCCCCGGCAGCCGAGGCCGCGACCCGCTAGAGCGGGTAGTCGTAGCGGATGAAACCCTTGTTGCGCGCCACCTTGTCATAGAGCAGGCGCGCCGGTGCATTGTCATGCTTGGTCAGCCAATAGAGGCTGGCCGCGCCCCGCGCTTTCGCTTCCACCCCCACCGCGTCGATCAGCGCGCGCGCCACGCCCTTGCCCCGCGCCTCGGGGGCGGTGAACAGATCCTGCAAATAGCAGCTTTCGCCATGCCATGTGTGTGCATGAACGAGATAATGGACGATGCCGATCATCGCGCCATCGCTTCCCGCGCAGAGGCCATGGATCGGCCCTTCGTCCATCAGCCGCGCCCAGACCGCGTCATAGACCGGGTCGGCGACGGGATCTTCGTAAAAGGCCTTGTAGCCGCGCGCCAATATCTCCCATTCAGCCCGATCCCCGGGCTGCAGCGGGGCAATGACGACGGCGGCGGTCAAGCCGGTACGCATCCCTCAGGGCTACGAAGCGCCTTGGCCTGAGCGTCATATTCCTCGGCCATCAGGCGCAAGGTGGCGCAGGTGCGCTCGTCGCCAATCGAGGACGCCAGGCGGCGACAACGCTGCGCCTCGACGTGGAGCGCGGCGGCCTGACGGGCGTCGGTGACGTCGATCAACATGTTGATCGCGCCGATTAGCGCGCCGTCAGCGTCGAACAATGGCGTCGGATAGGGGGTGAAGATGACGCGCGTGCCGTCCGGCCGCTCGGCCACGGCGACGGCGCCGCGCACCGGGCGCCGTTCCCGGATCGCTTCGGCCATCGGGCAGGCATCGTGAGAGATGGGGGCGCCGCGTTCCGAATAGAGACGCCAGCTGACGCACCAACGGTCCTGCCCTGGCACGGGCGTGCGCCCGGCGAAGTCGATGCAGGCGGGGTTAAAGGAGGTGATCCAGCCCTCTGCGTCCGTAATATAGATGGGAGTCGGCAACGACGCGATCGCCTGGATCAGCGACTCGTGACCCTTCGCCGCGGCATGGAGCGTCGCTGCCAGCATGGCGTCAGGGCCGGCAGGCGTAATCGAGGATCGCTCCTGCGGCATTTTCAAACACTCCTCGTGTCCGCCGCCAACGCTGGTCGATATTATGAGTTCCCGCAATATTAACGCACATTCATATTTGCGCAAAGCTATGTTCCCGCGACACGCTTGGCGAGCCTTCCGGGGCGGGGCTTGCCGTCCGTGCCGCGCCCGGCCCATGATGGCGCAATCGTCACGGAGTCTTGAACATGGTGCGTCATTTGCTGCTGATCCTGCTGCTGACCTTGGCCGGTCCAGCGCTCGCCCAGACGCTGGCCGCGCCAGCGCCGCCGGTTCGCGTGATCCTGACGACGAGCGCGGGGGCGATCACGCTGGAGCTCGAGCCGGGCCGCGCGCCGGTCACCACCGCCAATTTCCTGCGCTATCTCGATCAGCGCAAATGGGACAGCGTCGCCTTCTACCGGGCGATGCGGATGGGCGAGAATAGCGGGCTGGTACAGGGCGGGATCCGCGACGCGCGGCTGCTCAATCCGCCGATCGCGCATGAGCCGACGTCGCAGACGGGCCTCGCCCATGTCGATGGCGCGATTTCGATGGCGCGGCTCGGGCCTGGCACGGCGCGGGCGGATTTCTTCATCACCATCGGCGCGGTGCCGGGCTTCGACGCCGGGCCGCTATCGGGCGGGGATCAGCTCGGCTTCGCCGTCTTCGGCCGGGTGGTGGAGGGCATGGACGTGATCCGCCGCGTCTGGACCTCGCCGACGTCGCCGACCGAGGGGGAAGGCGTGATGCGCGGCCAGATGCTGAGCCCGCAGATCCGGATCGTCACCGCGCGACGGGTGGCGCCGCGCCGTTAGGCGGGCGCGAAGTTTCCGCTCTCCTCGTCGAGCAGATGCAGGACGCCGTCGGAGATCGCGAAATAGGCGCCGTGCAACTTCAGCCGACCAGCCGCCTCGCGCTCGGTCACCCAGGGGAAGCTGCGCAAATTGCGCAGCGAGAGGCGCACGCCCTCATGCTCCATCGCAAGGAAGGCAGCCCGATCGAGCGTTGGATGCTCGGCGCGGATCGCCTCGCGCGCGTCCGACAGCATGCCGGTCCAATGGGCGATGAAATGCCCCGCGCCATGCTCGGCCTCGTCGAACTGGCCGGTGAGCGCCGCCGCGCAACCACCGCAAAAGCCGTGGCCCATCACGACCAGCTCTTCGATCTCGAGCTGGGTGATGCCGAATTCGAGCGCTGCCGAGACGCCATGATAATGATTGTCGCGCTCGAACGGGGGGACGAGATTGGCGACGTTGCGTACGACGAACATCTCGCCCGGGCGCGCGTCGAAAATCTGGGCGGGATCGACCCGGCTGTCCGAACAGGCGATCACCATCACTTTGGGGCTCTGGCCAACCGCCAGTTCCTCCCAGCGATCGTGCTGCTCCTCCCAATGATCGACGCGGAAGCGGCGATAACCGTCGATCAGAGCGTTGAAATCGGCCATGGCGGCTGCGTTACGAGGGGCGGGGAGGGGTGGCAAGTCGCGCGCGGTATCGCTATCTCGCCGCCATGAGCGAAGCCGATCCCCTGATCTCGCCACGGCCGACGCGCCAGCGCAAGCCGGACTGGATCCGCGTCAAGGCCCCGGTCGGCAGCGCCTTCGCCGAGACCAAGGCGCTGATGCGCCGGCTCAACCTCGCGACCGTGTGCGAGGAGGCGGCTTGCCCGAATATCGGCGAGTGCTGGACCAAGAAGCACGCGACGGTGATGATCCTGGGCGACACCTGCACGCGCGCCTGCGCCTTTTGCAATGTCAAGACCGGGATGCCGCGCGCCGTCGATCCGCTCGAGCCCGAGCATGTCGCGGTCGCCGCGGCGGAGCTGGGGCTCAGCCATATCGTCGTCACCTCGGTCGATCGCGATGATTTGCCGGATGGCGGCGCGAGCCAGTTCGTTAAGGTGATCGAGGCGCTTCGCCGCAACACACCGGCGACCACGATCGAAATCCTCACCCCCGATTTCCGCAACAAGAGCGAACGCGCGGTCGAGGCGATCGTCACGGCGCGGCCCGACGTCTACAATCATAACCTGGAGACGGTGCCGCGCCTCTATCCGACGATCCGGCCCGGCGCGCGTTATTATGCCTCGCTGCGCCTGCTGGAGAGCGTGAAGCGGCACGACCCCTCGATCTTCACCAAGTCGGGCGTGATGGTCGGGCTTGGTGAGCAACGGCTGGAAGTCCATCAGGTGATGGACGACATGCGCTCGGCCGACGTCGATTTCCTGACCATGGGGCAATATCTGCAACCCACGCCGCGCCACGCGACGGTCGAGGAGTTCGTTACTCCGCAGGCGTTCAATGCTTATGCCGCGATCGCCCGCGCCAAGGGCTTCCTGCTCGTCGCGGCCAGCCCGCTCACCCGCTCCAGCTATCATGCCGGCGACGATTTCGAGAAGATGCGCGCCGCGCGCGAGGCGAAGCTGGCCGCCCGCGCCTGATGCCGCGCCACTCCGAAACGCGAATCCTTCCCTACACGCCGGAGCAGCTCTTCGATCTCGTCGCCGATGTCGGCCGCTACCAGGAGTTCCTGCCCTGGGTCGCCGCAACGCGCGTTCGTTCGGACAGCGAAACGGAGATGGTCGCGGACCTCGTCGTCGGCTTCAAGGCGCTGAAGGAGACGTTCACCTCGCGCGTCCACAAGAGCCGGCCGCACGGGATCGAGATCGATTATATCGAGGGTCCGCTCAAATATCTCCACAATGTCTGGCGCTTCACGCCCGACGGCGCGGGAACCAGGGCCGAGTTCAGCGTCGATTTCGCCTTCCGCAGCCGGCTCTTCGAAGCCTTGGCCGGGCAGATGTTCGATCGGGCGTTGCGCCGGATGATCGGCGCCTTCGAGGAGCGCGCTGAGGCCCTCTACGGCGCCGGCGCATCCGGCAGCAGCAGTTCGAGCGCGCAAAGCGCCGCCTGAACTCGCACGCCGCCGCGGCCGAGATCGCCAAACTGGCGGCAGTCAGCGACCATGTTCGCCTTGGTCGAGCCCCGCTCCGCGCAGGCGAAAACGACCATGCCGACCGGCTTTTGCTCGCTGCCGCCGCCGGGGCCGGCAATGCCGGTGATCGCCACCGCGACATCGGCGCGGCTCTTTTCGATCGCGCCCTGCGCCATCGCCCAGGCGCAGGCGATCGACACGCTGCCGAACGTCTCGATAACATCCAGGCTCACGCCGAGCGTCGCGACCTTCGCCTCGTTGGAATAAGTGATGAAGCCGTTCTCGAAGACATCGGAGCTGCCCGGAATCTCGGTCAGCGCCGCGGCGACGAGGCCGCCGGTGCAGCTCTCCGCGACCGCGACGCGTCGCCCGGCGGCGCGATTGGCCTCGACGACGCGGCGGGCGAGATCGACCAGCTCCTTGGGCAGGATGATGTCGCTGGTCTCGCTCATTCGGGCTCCGGCAGGCTGACGGTGGCGATCGCCTGAGCGGCGATGCCCTCGCCGCGGCCGGTGAAACCCAGCCGCTCGGTGGTCGTGGCCTTGATGCTAACCCTCGACGGTGACAGCCGCAACAGAGCAGCGACGCGTTCGCGCATGGCGTCCCGATGCGGGCCGATCTTCGGGCGTTCGCAGATGATCGTCACATCGACATGGCGAATGCGGCCGCCCGCGGCGGCGATCAGATCGCGGGCATGTTCGAGGAACAAAGCCGACGTCGCGCCGCGCCATTGCGGATCGCTCGGCGGGAAATGATCGCCAATGTCACCCGCGCCGAGCGCGCCGAGCAAGGCGTCGGTGAGGGCGTGGAGAACGACGTCCGCATCGCTATGGCCAACAAGGCCGCGTTGATGCGCGATCTCGACACCGCCAAGCCAAAGCGATGTGCCGGGGCCGAAGGCATGGACGTCGAAGCCCAGGCCAGTGCAGTAGCTATTGCGGACGGCGACTTGCGCCTCGGCGCGATGGAAATCCGCGTCATAGGTGAGCTTTTCCAGCGTGGGATCGCCCTCCACCATCGCCACCTCCAACCCTGCCGACCGGGCAATCTGCGCGTCGTCCGTCGCTTCGCCGCCGCTCCAGCCGCGATGCGCGGCGAGAATGGTGTCGAAACGGAAGGCCTGCGGCGTTTGAACGCGAACCAGGGTGTCACGCGCCACCGTGTCGCCGAGACTATCGCCGAGGCGCGCGAGCGTATCAATGACGGGGAGGACGGGGACCGCTGCCGGGGCCGTCTCCAACGCAGCAAGCAGCCGATCGATCACCGCGGCCGGAAGGAAAGGGCGCGCCGCATCGTGGATCAGGACACGGCCGACATCGCCGGCGCTCGCCAGCGCTTCCAGACCATTGCGCACCGATTGCTGGCGGGTTTCGCCCCCCAGCACCGGCGAGGGCAGGGCGCATTCCTCGACCGCGGCCCGATAGAGCGCCTCCTGGCCGGGCTGAATCACGATCTGAACCCGGTCGATTGCCTCGTGCCTCAGCCGATCAATGGCATGAGCGAGCACGGTTTGGCCCGCAACCTTGCGAAATTGCTTCGGCGTGCCGCCGCCGGCGCGGCTGCCGCCGCCCGCCGCCACCACCAGCGCTACCGTCGCTCCACCCGCCGCCATGCCGCGCGCCTAGCGGAGGCGAACCTTGCCCGCCAGCGCCTTTCACCCTATTTCGCGCGGCCGATGAACCGCTTGCAGCCCATCATGATCGGTCCGGTGCGGATCGAGACGCCGGTGATCCTGGCGCCGATGACGGGTGTCACCGACATGCCGTTCCGCCGCATCGCCAAGCACTATGGCGCGGGCCTGACGGTTAGCGAGATGATCGCGAGCCAAGCGGCGATCCGCGAGACCCGCCAGTCGATCCAGAAAATGGCCTGGGATCCCAGCGAGGAGCCGGTCTCGATGCAGCTCGCCGGCTGCTCGCCCGCGGAGATGGCGGAAGCGGCGAAGCTCAACGAGGATCGCGGCGCGGCGATCATCGACATCAATATGGGTTGTCCTGTGCGCAAGGTGGTCAATGGCGACGCGGGCTCGGGCTTGATGCGTGATCTGAGGCTCGCCTCGCAAATCATTGATGCTACGGTGAAAGCTGTGTCGGTCCCGGTCACGCTCAAGATGCGGATGGGCTGGGACCATGCCAGTCTCAACGCGCCCGAGCTGGCCCGCATCGCCGAGGATCTCGGCATCAAGATGATCACCGTCCATGGCCGCACCCGCTGCCAGCTCTACAAGGGTGAGGCGGACTGGGCCTTCATTCGCAAGGTGAAAGAGGCGGTGTCGGTCCCGGTCATCGCCAATGGCGACATTAACAGCGTCGAGGACGCCGACATCGCCCTCGACCAGTCGGGGGCGGACGGGGTGATGATCGGGCGGGGAGCTTATGGCCGGCCCTGGCTGATCCGCCAGGTCGCGCATTGGCTGAAACATGGCGAGCGCCTGCCAGACCCGGGACTCGACGAGCAATATGGGGTGCTGGTCGAGCAATATGAGGCGATGGTGGAGCTTTACGGCCCGGTGATCGGCGCCAATTGCGCGCGCAAACATGTTGGCTGGTACACGAAGGGCCTGCCGGGCTCGGCCGAGTTCCGCAATGCCTTCAACAAGGAGCCGGATCATCGCGCCGCTCTGGCGATGCTGGGCGATTTCTACGCCCCCTGGCTGAGGCGCGCTGCCGCCTGAGCGACCGACCGCGCGACGCGTGCGGCCGGCCGAGCGCAAACACTGTGTTCTTTATGCCACATTGTTGTGCTAGAGCCTCAGGGTGACCGCGCAGACCGCAATCTTCGGAGAGAATAGGCCGCGCTGGCGGCGGCGGCTTTCGATCGTGCGGCGGCGCACTGGCTTCATGCCGTTGATCGAGGTGGCGACGATCGCCCTCCTGATTCTCACGGTAACGACCAGCTTCTTCGTCTTCCGCAGCGGCTCGTTGCTCACCCCGGCGATGGCGGCGATGCTGCTCGTCGCAAACCTCGTGCCGGCGATGGCGCTGATGGTGCTGCTCGCGCGGCGGCTGGCGCGGCGGCGTGCAGCGCAGACCTCGCTGGGCCTGAAGAGCCGCCTGCCGGTGCGGCTGGTCGCGATCTTCTCGGTGATCGCCAGCGTGCCGACCTTGCTCGTCGTGATCTTCGCTTCCTTGCTTTTCCAATATGGCGTCGAGTTCTGGTTCTCCGACCGGGCGCGGGGGATGCTGGAAAATGCCGCCAGCCTTGCGCGCGAAAATTACGACCGGGAGGCGGAGCGGGTCGCGCTTGAAGCGGTCGCGATGAGCGGCGACCTTTCGGGCTACCTACGCGAGGTGCCGATCGACAGCGAAACATTCGCCGCGGGCTTCGGCCGCCAGCTCTTCGTCCGCAATCTCTCTGAGGCCTTCATCTTCCGCGTCGCGGCCGACCGCAGCATCCAGACCCTTGCCCTGGTCAACCCTTATGACCGCCCGCCGGAATCGGTGGTGACTCCGCAAATGCTCGCCCGCGTCCGCCCCGAGCAGCCGACGATCATGGTCCGCAACGACCGCTTCGAAGCGCTCACGGTCCTGCCTTACGGCCAGGGGACCTACCTCTACACGGCGCGCGTCTTTGAGCCCGAACTCGCCGCCCAGCTCAATCGCGGTGCATCGATCCTCACGGATTACGAGACGCTCATCACCCGATCGCGCGATTTGCAATTGCGCTTCAACGCGGCCTTGTTCGCTTTGTCGCTGCTCATTGTGGCGGTGGCGATCTTTATCGCGCTCAGGCTCGCCGATCGACTGGTGCAGCCGGTCGGCCGGCTCGTCGACGCGGCGCGGCGCGTGACCGCCGGCGATCTTTCGGCGCGGGTTACGGTCACCGAGGAACGCGACGAGGTCGGCACGCTCGGCAACGCCTTCAACCGGATGACCGGCCGGCTCGAGGAGCAGACCGGCGCATTGGTCGCCGCCAATGCCCAACTCGAAAGCCGCCGCGCCTTTACCGAGGCGGTGCTTTCGGGCGTGACCGCCGGCGTCATCTCGGTGGATGACGAACGGATCGTGCGGCTGATCAACAGCTCCGCCGAGGATTTGCTGAAGACGAGCGGCAAAAGCCCGGTGGGGCAGAAGCTCGGCGAGCTGGCCCCGGAGCTGGAGAGCCAGCTCACCGCGGAGGAGCGCGAAGGCGTCGTCCAGATCGCCTCGACCGGCGAGCCGCGCACCTTGGTGGTCAAGACCGTCAAGGTAGATGGCGGCCATGTCCTCACCTTCGACGACATCACCGATCAGTTGCTCGATCAGCGCCGTGCTGCCTGGTCGGACGTGGCACGGCGCATCGCCCATGAGATCAAGAATCCGCTGACCCCGATCCAGCTCGCGGCCGAACGCCTTCAGCGTCGCTATGCGGCCGAAATCTCCTCCGACCCGGCGACGTTCGAGCGGCTGACCGGCACGATCGTTCGTCAGGTCGGCGATCTTCGCCGGATGGTCGATGAATTCTCCTCCTTCGCGCGCATGCCGAAGCCGCTCTTCAGTGACGAGCCGGTCAACGAGATCGTCCGCCAGGCACTCTTCCTGCACGAAGTCGCTCATTCGGACATAAGCTTCAGCTTTGACGCGCCGGATCCCTCGCCGCGGCTGATCTGCGACCGCCGGCTGCTCGGCCAGGCGGTTACCAACGTGATCAAGAACGGGGTCGAGGCGATCCAGCAGAAGCGCGAGGAGGGCGGTTCTAAGGGTCAGGACAGCATAAAGGCGTCGGTTCGCGAGGAAAAGGGGCGGCTGATCATCGAAGTTGCGGACAGCGGCATCGGCCTGCCGAGCGACCGCAAGCGCCTCACAGAGCCCTATATGACGACCCGCGCCAAGGGCACCGGCCTCGGCCTCGCCATCGTCGCCAAGATTGTCGAGGAACATTTCGGTCAGATCGAATTTGGCGATGCTCCGGGCGGCGGTTCGGTCGTGTGCTTCGTCTTCGATGTCGAGGCACTGCGCAGGCTCGGCCGCGACACCGCTCTCACCCCCACGGAAACCGCGATCGGTTAAGGACATGGCATTGGACATTCTCATCGTCGACGACGAGCAGGACATCAGGGATCTGGTCTCCGGCGTGCTCGAGGACGAAGGCTTCTCGACCCGCACCGCCGCGAACAGCAGCGAGGCGCTGCAGGCGTTGGCGGACCGGCGGCCGTCGCTGGCCTTGCTCGACGTGTGGCTGCAGGGCTCGAAGCTCGACGGTCTCCAGCTTCTCGAGGAGTTCAAGCGCCGCGATCCGACTTTGCCGGTGCTGATGATCTCCGGTCACGGCAATCTCGACACCGCGGTCTCGGCGATCCGGCAGGGCGCCGTGGACTTCATCGAAAAGCCGTTCGAGGCGGGGCATCTCGTTCACCTCGTCTCGCGCGCGACGGAGACGGATCGCCTGCGCCGCGAGAATGAGGCGCTCCGCCAGCAGGTCGGCAACGAAATGGAGCTGACCGGCACCAGCGCCGCGATCAACAATGTCCGGGCGACGCTGAAGCGGGTCGCGGGGACGGGCAGCCGGGTGTTGATCTCGGGGCCGGCGGGGGTCGGCAAGGAAGTCGCGGCGCGCCTGCTGCACAATTGGAGCCCGCGCGCCAAGGGGCCGTTCATCGTCGTAACCGCCGCGCGGATGACGCCGGAGCGGGTCGAGGAGGAATTGTTCGGCGCCGAGGACGGCAGCGACGTGGCGCGGCCCGGTCTGCTCGAACAGGCGCATGGCGGCACGCTTTTTCTGGACGAGATCGCCGACATGCCGCTCTCGACCCAGGGCAAGATCCTGCGCGTCCTGACCGATCAGAGCTTCACCCGCGTCGGCGGCCAGCGCACCGTCCGGGTCGATATGCGCGTCGTTTCTTCGACCTCACGGACACTGTCGGAGGAGATCGCGCTCGGACGCTTCCGCGAGGATCTCTATTACCGGCTCAATGTCGTGCCGGTGCAAGTCCAGTCGCTGTCGGAGCGGCGTGAGGACGTGCCCTCGCTGGTCCGCCATTTCGCCTCGCGCTACGCCGCCGATCAGCGCGTGGCGACGCCCGAAATCTCCGACGACGCCATGGCGGCGCTGCAGGCCTATGACTGGCCGGGCAATGTCCGCCAGCTGCGCAACGTCATCGAGCGGACGATGATCCTCGCCCCGGGCGAGCGGATCGGCCGCATCGATATCGACATGCTGCCGCCCGAAATCCTCAACGAACAGGCGCAGCTCAATCCCGGCGAGGCGGTGAAGGCGATCATGGGAACCCCGCTCAGGGAGGCGCGCGAGACCTTCGAGCGGGAATATCTGAAGGTGCAGATTCGCCGCTTCTCGGGCAACATCTCGCGCACCGCCAATTTCATCGGCATGGAGCGCTCCGCTTTGCACCGCAAATTGAAGGCGCTCGGTCTTGGCGACGCGCGCGGCGAGGAGGAATAGCGCGCGTGGCGCGGAGGCGGGGGGCGTGATATAAGGCTCTGAAGGGCCGTCGTCGGCCCGGGAGAAAAGAATATGGCCGACAAGGTCAACAATCTGCAGGACCTGTTCCTCAACGCGCTGCGGCGCTCCAAGACCCCGGTGACGATGTTCCTCGTGAAGGGCGTCAAACTGCAGGGCGTGATCACCTGGTTCGACAATTTCTCGGTGCTGCTGCGCCGCGACGGGCAGGCCCAGCTCGTCTACAAGCACGCCATCTCGACGATCATGCCGGCCCACCCCGTCGATCTCGGCGACGCCGGCAAGGCGGACGAGACGGCCGGCAAGAAGCCCGGCTCACTGCAGGAGGTATTCCTCAGCGCTGCGCGAAAATCGGGCGGTCCGGTGACGATGTTCCTGGTCAATGGCGTGATGCTACAGGGCGATATCGCCGCCTTCGATCTGTTCTGCCTGCTGCTGGCGCGCGACGGCCTCTGCCAACTCGTCTACAAGCATGCCATTTCGACCGTGCAGCCTGAGCGCCCGCTCGACCTGTCCGGCGAGACAGAGGCGGAGTCCGGCGCCTGAGCGTCTTCAACCGCGACAGCGACGACGAATTCGCGCGCGGCGCCCGCGCCGTCATCGCCTTCCCCGACCTCGGCAAGGGGGAGGGGAGGGACGCCGCCGCCCGGCTCGAAGAGGCGGCCGGTCTCGCCGGCGCGATCGGGGTCGTCGTCGAGGACCGCCTGCATTTCCGCATCCGCCAGAAACGGCCCTCGACCTTGTTCGGCAAGGGGCAGGTCGAACAGATCGCGGACGCGGTCCGCCAGGCGGAGGCTGAGCTGCTGATCGTCGATGCCGCGATTACGCCGGCGCAGCAGAAGAATCTGGAAGAAGAAACCAAGGCCAAGGTGATCGATCGCACCGGCCTCATCCTGGAGATTTTCGGCGAGCGCGCGGCGAGCGCCGAGGGGCGGTTGCAGGTCGAGCTCGCCCATCTCGATTATCAGGCTGGGCGGCTGGTGCGGTCCTGGACCCACCTTGAGCGGCAGCGCGGCGGCTTCGGCTTCCTCGGCGGCCCCGGCGAAACCCAGATCGAGGCCGACCGCCGCCTGATCCGCGACCGCATGGCGCGGCTGAAGCGCGAGCTGGAGCAGGTGACGCGCACCCGCGGCCTTCACCGCGACCGCCGCCAGCGCGCCCCGTGGCCGGTGATCGCTTTGGTCGGCTACACCAATGCGGGCAAATCGACCCTCTTCAACCGCCTGACTGGAGCGGCGGTGATGGCGGAGGATCTGCTCTTCGCCACGCTCGATCCGACTCTTCGCCAAATCTCCCTGCCGGGCATCGACAAGGCGATCCTCTCCGACACGGTCGGCTTCGTCTCCGACCTCCCCACGCAATTGGTCGCGGCCTTCAAGGCGACATTGGAGGAGGTGATTTCGGCGGATTTGCTGATCCACGTCCGCGACATCGCCCATCCCGACAGCGACGCGCAGCGGGACGATGTGGAGACGGTGCTGACGGAGATAGGCGTGGCCGAGACGGTGCCGAGGCTTGAGGCCTGGAACAAGCTCGACCTCCTTGTCGGAGAGCAACGCGATGCTTTGCTTGCCGAAGCCGTCCGCCGCACCGATGTCGTCGCGCTCTCCGCATTGACCGGGGAAGGGATCGACACCCTGGTCGCAGCCGTCACCGAAAGGCTCACCGCCGCCCACAAGCCGTACACCATCACGCTCGAAAGCGCCGACGGCGCCGGCGCGGCCTGGCTCTACGCGCATGGCGAGGTGCTGAGGCAGGCGGTCGAGGGGGACAAGGCGATCTATGAGGTGCGGATGGCGCCGCGGGATTATGAGCGGTTCGGGATGCGCGCCAGCTAAGGTCCGCGCTTCACAGCGTCCCAAAGATTTTCCTGCTGCTCCAGCGACAAGCTCGGAAATGCCCCGCTCGCCATTTCTTCCATCGCGCGAAACCGACGCTCGAACTTCGCATTTGCCGCCCGCAGCGCCGTTTCCGGATCGACGCCAAGCTTCCGTGCCCAATTGACCGTCGCGAAGAGCAGGTCGCCAATTTCCTCTTCGCGCTCGCTGTCCGTCGCCGCCGCCTCGACCTCCGCCAATTCCTCGTCGATCTTCGCCCGCGCGCCGCTCGGGTCGGGCCAGTCGAAGCCGGTTCGCGCCGCGCGTTTCTGGAGTTTTTCGGCGCGGAGCAGAGCGGGGAGGGCAAGGGCGACGCCGTCCAGCGCGCTGGCATGGCCCTTCTCGCCCCGCTCCTCGGCCTTGATTTGTTCCCAAAGGTGGTGGCCGCCTTGGCTTGCTCCCCCAAAGAGATGCGGATGGCGGCGCTCCATCTTGTCGGCGATCGTCGCCGCCACGGCATGGAAATCGAATAAGCCGACTTCCTCGGCCATGCGGGCGTGGAAGACGACCTGAAGCAGCAGATCGCCGAGCTCGTCCTTGAGATCCGCCATATCTCCGCGCTGGATCGCGTCGGCGACCTCATAGGCTTCCTCGATCGTGTACGGCGCGATCGTCGCGAACGTCTGCACGCTGTCCCATTCACAGCCGGTTTTTGGATCGCGCAGCCGTGCCATGACCGCGAGCAGGCGCTCAACCGGGGACGCTGCGGCTTCGGGATTGTCGGCGGGGGAGACTCCTTTCTCACTCATCTCTAAGTCCGATAATATACATTATGTAAAATACGTCTCTCTGTGAGAGGGGTTCAGGGGCGCAATATCAAGGTCTGCCCTTCCACGCCCCAGCCCGACAGGCTCGACAGGAAATTCATTCCGATCACATTGGCAAAGTCGCCGCGAGAGATGTGGACCGGAAAGTCGCTGCGCTCGATCGGCCCAAGCCTCAGTCGCTCAATCCGGCCGCGGTCGACCATCGCCGGGCCATTCGCGGTTTCAACGGTGACGCCGAAGCCGCGAGCTGGCCGGACGCCCGCGCGCTCGGCGGCCTCGCGCGAGAGCGTCGTCACCGTCGCGCCACTGTCGACCAGGAAGCGTTCGGTGCGGCCGTTAATCTCGGCATCGACCCAGAAATGGCCGTCCTCGGCACGGCGGATGCGCAATTCGCCGCCTTTCGTCTCCTGCGCGGTCGCGCCCGTGGCGTCGCCAAGGATGCGCCGGCCCAGCGCAAGGAAATCGTCGCGCAATGCGAAGACAGCAAAGAGCGCTGCGAAGATGAGAAGCCAGGCCAGGATCATCTTCAGCGTCTGACCAAGCGGCAGCCGGCGCACCGTCAGGCTGCTCGCAATCAGTACGATACAGCCGAAAAGGGTAAACTAACGTAACGGCTTGGTCGCCATTATTCACAATTCGATCTCCAATCCGTCATAGCCGGGCTCAACCCCGTCCGGCAGTTCGGTGCACAAAGTGCGATAATCCATGCTGCTGTCCATATGCGTCAGGATCGCCCTCTTGGGCCTGAGCTCGCGGATCCATTTCAGCGTGTCGGCAAGATGGGTGTGGGTCGGGTGCGGCTTGCGGCGCAACGCATCGACGATCCAGACGTCCAGCCCGGTGAAGAGCAGGGCCATCTCGTCGGTGACGCTGTTGAAATCGGTCGAATAGCCTATCGCCTGGCCGCCTGCGTCAAAACGGAGCCCAGCGCTTGTGATTGGCCCGTGCGGCTGATCGACGGTTCGCATCGAGATGCCGGCAAGGTTGATATGGTCGGGAAGAACATGCCCGGAAACTACTGATGGATAACCATATTGCCCTTCGAAAACATAGTCGAAGCGGCGCTCCAGTGACGCCAGCATATCGGCGCGGGCATAGCCCGTCACCGGACGGCCGCGGGCATGATAGAGCTGCCGGAGGTCGTCGATGCCGTGGCAGTGATCGGCATGGTCATGCGTCCACACCACCGCCTCGATGTCCTTCACCCGCGCATCGAGCAATTGCTCGCGTAAGTCCGGACTGGTGTCGACGAGGATCCGGGTGTCACCATGGCTGACCAGGATCGAGACGCGGCGGCGGCGGTTCCTCGGTTCATTCCGGTCGCAATCGCCCCAATCGTCCCCCACCCGCGGCACGCCCGACGAAGTACCGCAGCCGAGAATGCGGACCTTCACGCCGTCGCCTTCGTGAAGAGCGCTCGGAAATTGGCGCTGGTCGCGGCGGCGAGCACCTCGAACGTCTCGCCCCGAAGCTCCGCAAGAAAGCGCGCCGTGTCCACGACGAAGGCCGGCTCGCAGGGGCGACCGCGATGCGGGACGGGGGCGAGGAATGGGGCGTCGGTCTCGACCAGCAGGCGATCCGCCGGGACATTCTTGGCCACCACCTGCAAATCGCGGGCATTTTTGAAGGTGACGATCCCCGAAATCGAGATGGTGAGCCCCAGCGATAGGACCTTGTCGGCGAAATCCTGGCTCGAGGTGAAGCAGTGGATCAAGGCCGGATAGGCGCCCTTCCCCATTTCCTCGTCGAGGATCGCAAAGGTGTCGTCCTCGGCGTCGCGCGTGTGGACAATCAAGGGCAGCTGCGTCTCGCGCGCTGCCGCGATATGGCTGCGGAAACTCTGCCGCTGCCGGTCCCGGTCCGAGCGATCATAATAGTAATCGAGGCCGGTCTCGCCGATGCCGATGACGCGCGGGTGGGCGGCGCGCGCCACCAAGGTGTCGGTCTCGACATCGGGGTGCAGGTCCGCCTCGTGCGGATGAATGCCGACCGACGCCATGACGTCACTTTCCTGCTCGGCCAAGCCGATCACCTCGTCCCATTCGGAAGCGCGGGTGGATATGTTGAGAAAGGCGCCGACCCCAGCGGCGCGGGCGCGGGCAAGCACGGCCTGCTGGTCCTCGACCAAGCCCTTATAATTGAGGTGGCAATGGCTATCGATGAGCATGGCGCGCGTTTAGCCGCCGCGCGGGCCACCGTCACCTCCCCGCTTCTCTCGCCTCTTCGGCGGCCATGCAGCCGATGCGGTAGGATTCACCCTGCCGTTCGCGGTCGAAATTCCCGGCGCGGCAATCGCGATAACCACGCTCATATTCGCGGCGGCGATAGGGGCTCATTTCGGAGACGCCGGGGATTTCGGGCGGGGCGGATGCGCCTGTCCGGTTCGCAGGCGGTTCGTCGGGTGCGGCCGCATTATCTTCGTTGAGGGCGGGCGCGGCGTTGACGAGGGGTGCCGCATCGTTGCGCGGCACGACTCCGTTCGAGCCGACCCCTTCCCCGCATCCGGCAAGAAGCAAAATGCCGATGGTCGGGACCAGGCCGCGCATCTCAGGCGTCGGCCGGCATTTCCAGACGCGGGAAGATCCCGGTCGGAGGCGCCAGGGTGAAACCGGACGCGACCAGGCGTGCGTGGCGGCCATCGTCCTTGAGGGCCGCATAGTCCCGCTCGTCCGCCGGCACGCCCATGGTGTCGAGCAAGGCCGTCGCGGAGGCCGGAATGATCGGCTGGATGGCGAGAGCGAGGTCGCGGATCACCTGATACAAGGTGGCGAGAACGGCGGTCATCCGCTCAGGGTCGGTCTTGCGCAACGTCCAAGGGGCCTGCGCATCGATATATTGATTGCAAGCAAAGACGGCGCGGAGCCAAGCCTCGATGCCTTGGCTCAGCGCCAACGCCTCGAAATGCCACGGAATCTCCTCACGGACGACCTTCTGCACCAGCTCGAGCAAAGCCGCATCGGCCTCATCGCCTTTGCCACCGCTCGGAATGATCCCTTCACAATTCTTTGCAATGAAAGACAAAGTCCGTTGCGCGAGATTGCCGAAGCTGTTCGCGAGATCGGCATTGACCTTGGTCACGATCGCCTCGGCACTATAGCTGCCGTCTTGGCCAAACGTGACTTCGCGCAGCAGGAAATAACGGAGCTGATCCACGCCGAAGGCCTCGGCCAATGCGACGGGATCGACGACGTTGCCGACCGATTTCGACATCTTCTCGCCGCGCGAGAGCAGGAAGCCGTGACCGAAGACCTGCTTGGGCAAGGCGATGCCGGCGGACATCAGGAAAGCGGGCCAGTAAACGGCGTGGAAACGCACCACATCCTTGCCGATGATGTGGAGGTCGGCGGGCCAGAACTTGTCCCACGCCTCGCCGCCGCCGGGATAGCCCACGCCGGTAATGTAGTTGGTCAGCGCGTCGAGCCAGACATACATGACGTGGCGCTCGTCACCCGGCACCTTCACCCCCCAATCGAAGCTGGCGCGGGAGATGGAAAGATCGGTCAACCCGCCCTCGACGAAGCGCAGCACCTCGTTGCGGCGGCTCTCGGGGCGGATGAAGTCCGGATTGGCCGCATAATGGGCGAGCAGCCGGTCCTGATAGGTGGAGAGGCGGAAGAACCAGCTCTCTTCGACCGTCCATTCGACGAGCGTGCCCTGTGGTGAAAGCTTCTCGCCGCTGTCCGCGACGACGAGTTCGTCCTCACCATAATAAGCTTCGTCGCGAACCGAATACCAACCCTCGTAACGGCCGAGATAGATGTCTCCCACCTCCGCCATCGCCGTCCAGATCGCCTGGCTTGCCTCATGATGGGCGGGCTCGGTGGTTCGGATGAAGCGATCGAAGGAGATGTTCAATCTCTCGTCCATCTCCCTGAATGTCGCGGACATTTCCTCGGCGAAGGCGGCTGGCTCAACGCCGCGCTCGCGGGCCGCCTGGGCCATTTTCAGGCCATGCTCGTCGGTGCCCGTGAGGAAGAAGACGTCACGCCCGCGCAGCCGCTGGAAGCGCGCGATCGCATCCGTGGCGATCGCCTCATAGGCATGGCCGATATGGGGACGGCCATTGGGATAGCTGATCGCGGTGGTGATGTAGAAGGGATCGGACATAGCGGCGGCCTAGCGGCCTTGCCGGATCGGCTCAAGCCGCGCGCTTGCCCTCGCTGGCGCCAAGCGCCGCAAGCATGCCCGCCAACTCGAACACCGTGCTCGCCGGATCGAGGCTGAGGCGCCGCGCCGCGCCGGCCAGAGCGACGGCGCGCTCCCAAAGCGCTAGGGCCTCGGCCAGCGCGGGCCCCCGCCGCTCGCGCGCCGCCTTCGCAATGGCAGCAGGAGCGCGGCCCAGAAAGGCCTCATAGCGCGGCTGCGCGGCCTTGAGCGACAGGCTCTGCGCCAAGGCCGAGCGCGCCGCATTGGTCGGATCCCCATCGCGGACGAGCGCCGTGATGGCCGAATCGAGCGCGTCGAGATCGAGTCCGCGCTGCGCGATCGCCCTTCCCGGCGCGCCTCCTCCGACGCGGACCAGAGCGGCGATCTCACTCGCGCTCGCGTCCGGCAACGCGGCGGTCAATGCTGACGTCATGGCGTCATCGTCCAGCGGCGCGAAGCGGAGCAACCGGCAGCGCGAACGGATCGTGGGCAGCAGGCGATCCGGATAATGGCTGACGAGCAGGAAGAGGCTGTGCGGCGGCGGTTCCTCGAGCGACTTGAGCAGGGCATTGGGTGCGCCCCTCCCCTCCAGATCGTCGGCCGCGTCGATGATGACGACCCGCCAGGGCGAAAGCGACGCCGTCGTGTCGAACAGGCGGTGGAGGCCGCGGACCTGATCGACGGTAATGCTCCGCGCCATGCCGGCGGCGTTGTCGCTCGGCAGGCGCGCGAGGCGAACCAGATCGGGGTGGCTGCCCGCCTCGACCAGTGGCGCAACCGGGTGGGCATCCGGCACGTCCAGCCCCGCCGCGTCGACCGCTGGCCCCGCCCCCTTCGCCAACACACGCAAGGCGGCCCTCTCGGCGAAGCTCGCTTTGCCCACGCCTTCCGGCCCGGCGAGCAGCCAGGCATGGTGAAGCCGCCCGGTGTCGAGCGCCGCCCGAAAGGCGCTCACCGCCGCGTCGTGGCCGAACAGGGGGTTCAGAGTATATCCTCAATAGCTGCGAGAAGGCGCTTGGTGACATCCTCTGCATCACCCGAAGCGTCAATCACGCGAAACCGCTCAGGCTCCTGCCTCGCAAGCTCCCGGAAAGCTTCTGCGACATCATGATGATACTCAGTGCCGCGACGTCCAATCAAATCCGGATTGAACATGTCGCGTCGAGCGGCTCTCTCATCCGCCTCAGCGCGCGGCAGATCAAGAAGGAGGGTTCGGTCAGGCAGAAGGCCGTTGCTGCCAATTTCATGCAGCGTCCGAATCTTTTCGAAGCCAAGCCCACCCGCGCCACCTTGGTACGCTATCGAGCTATCCACAAATCGGTCACAGATCACCCAAGCTCCCCGCTGCAGCGCCGGCTTGATGAGCTGCGTAACATGATCTGAGCGGGCGGCGGCGAACAACAACGCCTCAGCTTCTGCGGTCCATCGCTGCTCGTCACCCTTGAGAAGCAGGGCGCGAATCGCCTCGGCATCGGAACTCCCTCCCGGCTCCCGTGTCTCGACAACGTCAAAACCTCGTCCGCGTAGAGTGGCTTCCAGAGCTTTTGCCTGCGTAGACTTGCCGACCCCTTCGCCGCCTTCAAGGCTGATGAAGCGGCCCTTCGTCGGTCCGCTCACGCCAGCCCAACCAACCCGAGCAGCCCGGTCCAGATGCGGCGGAAGAAGCCGGCCTCGCCGACCGCATTTTCGGCGACAAGCGGCGTGACCTGCGGCGGCATGCCCCCTGCTTCCACGACGAGATTGGCGACATGCTGCCCTTGCGCGATCGGCGCCTGCAACGGCCCCTGATAGACGATGCGCGCGCGGATATTCTGCCCCAGCCCGGCGGGATAGGTCACCGCCAGCGCACGCGGCGCGACCAGGCCGACGATCGCGGCGTCGCCGCCCTGCACCTGCGCCTCGGCGATCCGCTCATTCTGGGTGAGCAAGGGCCGCGCCTGCCAGGCGTTGAAGCCCCATTCCATGAAGCGCACCGATTCGGTGACGCGCCCGTTGAAGCTGTCCAGCCCCGCGACAACCATCACCAGCCGCCGCCCGTTCTGCTCGGCCGAGCCGGTGAAGCCGAAACCCGCCTCAGCCGTGTGGCCCGTCTTGAGGCCATCGGCGCCCGCGACCCGCCCGAGCAAGGGATTGCGATTGCCTTGGGTGATCGGGTTGTTGCCGCCCATCGTGCGGCCCCAGGTGAATTCACGCATCCCGTAATATTCGCGGTAGAGCGCGGGATGGGTCCGCACCGTATGCGCCGCGAGCGTGCCGAGGTCGCGCGCGGTGGTGTAGGTGACGCCGGCGTCAGGCCAGCCGACCGGATTGCCCCAATTGGAATTGGTGAGGCCAAGCTCGCGACTCTTGCGGTTCATCAGCGCGACGAAGGCGGCTTCCGTCCCCGAAATGCACTCGGCGAGGACGACGGTGGCGTCATTGCCCGAGAGCGTGACGATTCCGTGCAGGAGGTTGCGTACGCTGACCTGCTCGCCCGGCGAAAGAAACATCGTCGAGCCCGCTGCGGGGCCGTGCCAGCGCTGCCAGGTTTCGGGCCGGACCGTGCACATCCGGTCCGGATTGAGCTCACCGCGCTGGATCAGGTCGAAAACGACATGCGTCGTCATCATCTTCGCCATCGATGCGGGCGGGATGCGCCGGTCCTGATCCTTGGCGAAGAGCACCTGCCCCGAGGAGAGATCGATCATGAAGGCGATCGGCGCCGGTGTTTCGAAGGGCGGCGCCTGTGCGCTCGCTGGAAGTGCGGTGAGCGAAGCGGTGGCCAATAAAAAGAAAGATTTACGTATCATATTTCTGATTTGACCTTAGCTCAGCGCCCGACCGAATCGGCGAGGATGCCAACCGTGAGCGCGTAGAAGTTCGAGCAATTATAGTCGAGGATCGCGCGATAGTTGACCGTGGTGAGATAGGCGGTCCGCCCCGGCCCGTCCGGTTCGATCAATGTCGCCTGCGCATCGTTCGGGATGGAGCCCATCGGGATGACGCCAAGCCGCCGCCATTCGCCAACGCTCAGCCAGCGGCTGTGGCGAGCGAAGACCGGAGCGCAGCGCGGCGCGCGCTCGCGATTGGCGATTGCAGAGCGATCGAGCCGCAGCGGCACCTGCGCCGCGACGCCCCACGGAAGGCCCGGCCGCCAGCCCGCATTGCGCAGATAATTGCCGATCGAGGCCAAGGCGTCGAGATGGCTGCGCCAGATGTCGGCACGGCCGTCACCGTCCCCATCCACCGCCAGTCGGATATAAACGCTGGGCAGGAATTGTGATTGCCCTGTTGCCCCCGCCCAACTGCCGGTCAGCTCGCTGCGGGAAAAGCCCCGGTCCATCATCTGCAGCGTGGCGATGAACTCGCCAGTGAAAAGCGCGCGGCGGCGGCCGTCATAAGCGAGGCTGGCGAGGCTGTTGAGCAGATCGAAATTGCCCATGATCGCGCCATAGCCGGTCTCCTTGCCCCAGATCGCGACCATGACGGACGGTGGCACACCGTAGCGCCGGCCGATCTCGGCAAGACGCGACGCGTTGGCGGCATAGCGGGCGCGGCCACGGTCGATCAGAGCCTGGCTGATATGGCGGGCGCGATAGGGCGCAAAGGGTGTGAAGCCCGGCGCCGCGACGCCGGGCGTTCCGCCGGGCTGACTGCGGTCGAGTTGGACGGTGCGCGATGAGAAAACCAGATTCGGAAAGACCCGATCGATCGTGGCGCGGCTGACCCCGACGCGCTGCGCCTCGGCGCGCAATTGCGGGAGATAGGCCTCAAAGCCGGACTGACTCTGGCTGCCACCACCTCTGCTGCTGACATAAGGCCGGAGCTGCGCGACGGCGGGTGCGGGCTCGAAGGGCGGCGAGGCCGGCAGCCCCGCCAAAAGGAAAGCCACCGCCAGAAAACGCAATACTCGCATTGCAACACCCTTATTCGCCGCCCCTCCCCTATGGCACGGGCAAGGATTCACTGGAAAGGCAGAAAGGCGCATGGCTTGCACGTTATGGCGCACCCGCTATCTCCGGATCGCCGGATGGGTGGCCGAGTGGTTTAAGGCAGCGGTCTTGAAAACCGCCGTGGGTGCAAGCCCACCGTGGGTTCGAATCCCACCCCATCCGCCAGTTCTTCATGCCCTTGCGGTCGTCGTTGGCGCGACTAAGCTCAAGTAAGGAAAGTGGACCGGGGGGCTCCGATGGCGCGATTGCTCGTTGCATTGATTCTTGCCTTGCTGATCGCGTCGCCGGTGCGCGCTGAATGGCGACGCGCCGAAAGCGCCAACTTCATCCTCTTTTCCACCGAATCTGAAGCGCGCCTTCGTGAGCGGGTGCAGTTGCTGGAGGATTTCGATCGGCTTTTGCGCACCATCACCTCGGTCAACGAACCGCCGACGCCGAACCGGCTTCACGTCTATATCGTCGATGGCCCGACCGCGCTGCGGACGACCCGCCCGATCGAGCGGGGATTCGCCGGCTATTACATCGCCACGCCGGACGGCATCGCCGCGTTCCTCGACGGGAGAGCGCAGGCTGGCGGCAACGAGCTGCTGTTTCACGAATATGCGCACCATTTCATGCGCCAATATGCGCCAAACGCCTATCCCGCCTGGTATAGTGAGGGCTTTGCGGAATATTTCGCGACGGTCCGGCTGCGGCCGCGCCAGATCGACTTCGGCGACTTCAGCCAAGGTCGGATCTATTCGATCACGCAGGGTGAATGGCTGCCCGCGGAGCGCGTCCTATTTGGGCAGCCGAATGGCCTCCGGCGCGAGCAGATGGCTGCTTATTATGCCCAGAGCTGGCTGATCACCCATTATTTCTACAGCACGCCCGAGCGTCAGACGACGCTGCGCCGCTTCCTGGCCGCCGCACGCCAGGGAGAGCCGCAGGCGGCGTTGCTGACGGCGACGGGCTTCACGCCCGACGCCTTCCAGGACGAACTGCGCCGCTACATTCGCGGCGGTCAGATCCGTTTCCGGCGCATGACGCGCGAACCGCCGGCGCCGGCGCCAGTCACCGTCACCACTTTGCCGCGCTCGGCAAACGAGCTGATGCTCTATGAGGCGAGCCTGAGGATCGGCATTACGGACGAGCAGCAGGCCGGCCATTTGCAGGGCATTCGCGCCGCAGCGGCGCGCTATCCCGACGATCCCTTCGCGATGCGCGTGCTCGCCCATGCTGAGCTGCGCCACGGCGATGGCGCGGTTGCCGATCGGCTGCTCGATCGTCTGATCGGGGGCGCACCGAATGACGTTGAATTGCTTTATCTGAAAGGGCTCCGCCATCTGCTGGCGGCGGAACATGGCACGGAATGGGAGCGCGACGCCCGCATCGCGCGCGATTGGTTCGGCAGGGCTCACCGCGCCGACGCCAACCATTGGCAGACCCTTTTTCGCTATTCCCTCAGCATGCGCGGGCAACGCAGCTATGTCTCGGAAAATACCAGCAACATCCTGCTCCTTGCCAATCAGCTTGCGCCACAGGTCGCGGCCATCACGATGAACGCGGCGCAACTGCTCCTTGAGCGGCGGGACTTCGCGCAAGCAGAGGCCCTGCTGCGGCCGCTCGCCGCCGATCCGCACAATCCGGAACTCGCCCGCGCCGCGACCGAAATGCGCAATCGAGCGGTGGCCGGCATGGCTCCCGCCGCGCAGGCGCGGCCGTCGCCGGGCAACTAGTCGGCTTTCGCCCACGCGCACCTTTCGCTAACGCGGGCTTTCCGTCGCAAGCCTCAGAGGAATTCATGGCCGACCCCAAGCCCCTGCCCTTCGATTGGGCCGATCCCTTCGCGCTCGATGCGCAACTTTCCGACGAGGAAAGGATGGTCCGCGACACGGCGGAAGCTTTCGCGCAGGCCAAGCTGCTGCCACGCGTCACCTCGGCCTATCTCGACGAGCGCTTCGACCGGGAGATCATGACCGAGCTCGGCGCGCTTGGCCTGCTCGGCGCTACCATCGCCCCCGAATATGGCGGCGCAGGGCTCAACTATGTCAGCTACGGCCTGATCGCGCGCGCGGTGGAGCGGGTGGACAGCGGCTATCGCTCGGCGATGTCGGTGCAATCCTCTCTCGTCATGCACCCGATCAACGCTTACGGCTCCGAGGAGCAGCGCCGCAAATATCTGCCCAGGCTTGCGAGCGGCGAATGGGTCGGCTGCTTCGGCCTGACCGAGCCCGATGCCGGCTCCGATCCCGGTTCGATGCGGACGCGCGCACAGAAAATCGACGGCGGCTATCGCCTCACCGGCACGAAGATGTGGATCACCAATTCGCCGATCGCCGACGTCTTCGTCGTCTGGGCGAAGTCGGACGAGCATGAGGGGCGCATCAAGGGCTTCGTCCTGGAAAAGGGAATGAAGGGCCTCTCCGCGCCGAAGATCCACGGCAAGCTGAGCTTGCGCGCCTCGATCACCGGCGAGATCGTCATGGACGGCGTCGAGGTTCCGGAAGAGAATCTGCTGCCGAATGCGAGCGGGCTCGCCGGCCCGTTCGGCTGCCTCAACCGCGCCCGCTACGGGATCGGCTGGGGCGCGATGGGCGCGGCCGAGGCCTGCTACTACGCCGCACGCAGCTACACGCTCGATCGCAAGCAATTCGGCCGGCCGCTCGCCGCGACCCAACTCGTCCAGCTGAAGCTCGCCGACATGATCACCGAGATCACGCTCGGTTTGCAGGCGGCGTTGCGCGTCGGGCGGCGGCTCGACGAGGGTGAGTTGATCCCCGAGACGATCAGCCTGATCAAGCGGAACAATTGCGGCAAGGCGCTCGCCATCGCCCGCGTCGCGCGCGACATGCATGGCGGCAACGGCATCTCCGCCGAATTCCCAGTGATGCGCCATGCCGCCAATCTCGAGACGGTGAACACCTATGAAGGCACGCATGATGTCCACGCGCTGATCATGGGCCGCGCAATTACGGGTATCGCCGCTTTCTAAGTGCTTGCAAATGCGGTGTAAAAACAGGAACTTGCAAGATGCTTTCTGCCCGATTATCGCACTGGATCTGGCCGGGAGGGATTGACGAGATTCTGCCCCGCCGAGCAATGGCGCGCCCAGTCCCACTGAGCGATTTCCATCTTCGGAGTGAATGAGCGTGAAGAAGCTGTTCGTAGCGTTTGCGTTGGGCGGCGCCGCCACCACGGGGTTTGCCCAGGCCGCCAATGATCCGCGCGATCAGGCGCCGAATTCCGCCGAGCGCGAGAGCGCGGGCAAAGGCGACGAGAAAGGCGAGCGGCTGATCTGCCGCTGGGTCATCGACGCGGACGTCGGGTCGCTGATCCGGGGCCGCACCCGGCGCTGCCTCACAGCGGAGCAGTGGCGGGCGCTGAACCGCCGCTAAGTTCGGCGCAAAAGCAGGATCGGCGCGTCGCGATAGGTCGCGATCTCGCGCGTTGCGAAGCCCGCTTTCTCCGCAACCCGAATCGAGGGCGCATTGTCCGCATCGATGATCGCGACGATCTCGGGAGCGTCGAGCGTCGCGTCGGCCCAGGCCAGCGCCAGCGCGACGGCTTCGCTGCAATAGCCCTGCCCTTGCACTTCCGGCGCGAAGATCCAGCCCATTTCGGGCCGCCCCTCGATCGAAGGGCTCATGTCGCGCTTGAAATCGGCGAAGCCGATCTGGCCGAGATAGACGCCGCTCTCATTATGCTCGGCGACCCAGAAGCCGTAGCCGAGCAGGGCCCAAAAACCGGGCACGGCGCACAGTCGGCGCCAGGTGTCCTCACGGGAGAAAGGCGTGCCACCGAGAAAGCGCGCGACCTCGGCATCGGCCATGACCCTGGCCTGGGTGTCGAGATCGCTCGCGCGATAAGGGCGAAGCGTCAGGCGCGCCCCCCGCAAGACGGGAGCGTCGCGCCCGGACACTTACTTCTTGCCGAGGCTGAGGCCGCCGAAACGCTTGTTGAAGCGCGCCACCTGGCCGCCGGCGTCGAGCAGCTTCTGGTTACCGCCGGTCCAGGCCGGATGCGCGGTCGGATCGATGTCGAGCTGAAGGGTGTCGCCCTCCTTGCCCCAGGTCGAGCGCGTCTCGAACATTGTGCCGTTGGTCATCTGGACCTTGATCATGTGGTAATCGGGGTGGGTATCGGCCTTCATGTCTTTGATCTTTCTCGTATTTGGCTGGTTCCGACCAGCCTGGAGCGAAATTGAGTGCGGGCCTTACCGTCCGGCGCGTCGATTGACAAGTTATGCTGCAGCGCAGTAGCGCCGTCTCACGCGAAGGTGCCGCCCCTCGAAAGGCGGTGAAAAGGGAAGCCGGTGAAATACCGGCGCTGTGCCCGCAACTGTGAGCGGCGAGCCCCTCCCCTGCAAGTGGGGGAAATGGGCAGAGACCCGCAAGCCAGGAGACCTGCCTTCGCCGTCGTCCGCGCCCGGCCGGGACCAGCCGTCAGCGCGTGGCGCCGCTCGGCCTCCGGCCCGCACGGCTCCTCCGAGGCGACATCACGTATGTCGCTGAAGGAGACCACAATGTTGACACCTCTACTACTCACCGCCCTCCAGATCGCGCCGTCGGCCGTTGCACCGGAGGATGCGATCGTCGTGACCGCATCCTTGTCTCCGGTCGAGGCTGGCGACGCACCCGCTTCCGTCACCGTTTTCGACGAGGCAGTGATCGACGCGCTCGCTTTGCCGCTGGCGAGCGATATCGTCCGCCTCGCGCCCGGCGTCTCGGTCGCGACGACCGGCGCACAGGGCACCGAGACGGTGGTTCGCATCCGCGGCGCCGAATCGAATCACAGCCTCGTTTTCATCGACGGCATCGCCTTCAACGACATCGCCGCCGCCAACGCCGCGCGCTTCGATGCGCTGACCGGCGGGGGGTTGGGCAGGCTCGAGATCATCCGCGGCCCGCAATCGGCGCTCTGGGGGTCGGAGGCGCTCGGCGGCGTGGTCGCGATGAACAGCCCCGATCCGCTTGGCCGCTTCCGCGCCGAGGCGGCGGCCGAATATGGCAGCCGCGACAGCATGCGCGCCTCGGCCGAGATCGCCTCGGGCGGCGAGACGGCCGGTCTCTCCGCCACCGCGACCTGGGCGCGGACGGATGGCATCGACATCATCGGCGGCGGCGCGGGCGACCGTGACGGTTTCGAAAATGTCACGCTCAGCCTGCTCGGCCTTGCCCGTTTCGGCGAATTCGAGCTGGGCGGCGCGGGACGCTACATCCATCATGACGTCGATTTCGACGGGACCAATCCCCTCACCTTCGCCCGCGCCGACACGCTCGATACCTCGACGATCGAGACATTCGCGGCGCGTGGCTGGCTGACCTATGGTTTCGCGCCCGACGCGCCGTGGAGCGCCCGCGTCGAGATCCAGCATCTCGACAGCGAGAATCGCAACCGCGTCGGGGCGACCCGCACCACCGACACCGGGGGCCAGCGCACCCGCTTCGGCGGTCGCCTCACCCACCGCTTCGGCTTCGGCGCGACCCGGCAGGAGCTCACCGCGGCGATCGAGCGGGAGGAGGAGGATTTCATTACGCGCGACCTGCAATTCGGCGGCCCCGGCAACCGCGATCTCTCCCGCGGCCGCACCGCCTTTGTCGGGGAATGGCGGGCCGAATGGGGTGACGTGCTCGTCACCGACATCGCCGTCCGGCACGACGACTTCAACCGCTTCGAGGACGCGACCACGCTGCGCGCCAATGCCGTGCTCAATCTCGGCGCCGGTTTCGCATTGCTCGCCGGTTATGGCGAAGGCATCGCCCAGCCCAGTTTCGTCGACCTGTTCGGCTTCCCCGGCTTTCAGTTCGCGGGCAATCCCAACCTTCGCCCGGAGCGTTCACGCGGCTTCGAGGGCGGCCTGCGCTGGCGCGGCTCCGGCGTTACAGTGGAGGCCGTCGCCTTCTCGAACGATCTCGACGACGAGATCGTCGAGGATTTCTCGGTGTTTCCCAGCACGGTGATCAACGCAGCCGGGGACAGCCGGCGGCGCGGTGTCGAGCTTTCCGCCGAGTGGCGGCCCAATGAAGCGATCTTGATCGGCGCCAACTACACCTATCTCGACAGCCGCGAGCAGGCGGTCGCCGGCATCGCGTCGGCCCGCGAAATTCGCCGGCCCCGTCACACCGCCAACGCGTATGCCCGCTGGGAATCTGGGCCGTTCAGCCTGGGAGCCTCGCTCGCTTATGTCGGGCGGCGGCTCGATCGCGATTTCGATCTCTTTCCCTCGCCGATCGTCAGGCTCGATCCCTATGTGATGGGCTCGCTGCGTGCCGCGTACCGGGTGATGCCGCGGCTCGAGCTGTTCGCGCGCGCCGAAAACATGTTCGACGAGGATTATCAGGACGTGGTCGGCTATGCGACGCCGGGAGCATCGATCCATGCGGGTCTTCGCGTCACTCTTGGCCGCTAGGCTCCTTTTGCTAGGAGTTGTGGCGCTTGCCACTCCGGCGGCGGCGCAGCCGCGCCGGGTGGCGTCGCTCAACCTGTGCACCGACGAGCTGGTGCTGCTCCTCGCCGCGCCGGACCAGATCGCGTCGGTGACCCATCTCGCCCAGGATCCGGCCGAAACGCCCCTTTGGGTGGCCGCCCGGCGCTACCGGCGCAATGACGGCAGCCTGCTCTCGGTCGCCGGCCTGCGCCCCGATTTGGTCGTGACGATGGGCGGCGGCGCGCGTGACCGGGCCGGGATTGCGGCAAGGCTCGGCATGCGCACGCTCGATTTGCCCTTCGCGCGAAGCGTCGACGACGTGACGGTGAGCATCCGCCGGGTCGCCGCCGCTTTGGGCCAGCCGGCGCGAGGCGCAGCCTTGCTCCAGCGCATCGCCGCGCTCCGGGCGTCCGCACCGCGCAGGGCGTCTGACACGATCTGGCTCGGCGGCGGGGGCCGCACTGTGAGTGCAAGCGGGCTGGAGGCGCAGTGGATGGCGCTTGCGGGGTTGCGCCAGCGGGCGATGCAGGGAGACCGCGTCGGGCTCGAGACCTTGATCGCCCGTCCGCCGCGGGTTTTGCTGCGCAGCGACTATCGCGCCGGTCAATTTTCGGCCGGGCAGCGCTGGCTCTCTCACCCGGCCGCGGCGCGCGCGCGGGCCGGGCGGACGATCGTCACCGATGGCCGGCTCTGGACCTGCATGGGGCCGTTGCTGATCGGCGAGATCGCGCGGCTGCGCCGGGAAATGGCGCGATGATCGGGCGTGCGGTCCTGCTCCTCGGCATCTTTTTGCTGCTTGGCTTTTTCGCGTCGCTGCTCCTGCCATGGGACGATCTTGCCGCGCTCTGGCGGGACGCTCCCGAGGCCGCCCAGGCCGTGATCGTCGAGCTTCGCCTGCCGCGCGCGCTTCTCGCTTTGCTCTACGGCGCGATGCTCGGTGCCGCGGGCGCGGCGATCCAGGCCCTGTTCGCCAACCCCCTCGCCTCCCCCGATCTCACCGGCACGACCAGCGGCGCGGCATTGGGCGCGGTGGTCACCGCTTATCTGTTCGGCTTCTCCGCGCCGCTCGCTTTGTCCGCCGGGTCCGTCGCCGGCGCGCTCGGGGCGCTCGGGCTTCTGCTGGCGCTGGCGGGGCCGCGCGCGGAAACGGCGACTTTGCTGCTCGCCGGTCTCGCGATCAGCGCGCTCGCCGGGGCGCTCACTACTCTGGCCCTGGCGCTCGCCCCCTCCCCCTTCGCCTTTTACGACGCTTATGACTGGCTGATGGGCTCGCTGGTTGATCGCAGCCTCGCCCAGACCGCTTTCGCCGCCGCGCCGGCTTTGCTGACGATCGCCTTGCTCATGCGTCTGGCGCGGCCGCTCGACCGGCTCGCGCTCGGCGAAGAGGTGGCCGAATCGCTCGGCGACGATATCCGGTTACTGCGCCTGCAGGTGGTTTGCCTGACCGCCCTCGGGGTCGGCGCCTGCGTCGCGATATGCGGCGCGATCGGCTTTATCGGCCTGGTCGCGCCGATCTTCGCGCGCCGGCTGACCCGTGGCCATCCCGGCCGGGCGATCCTGCCGGCGGCCATGATCGGCGGGCTGCTATTGATCGCCGCCGATCTCGTCACGCGCCTTGCCCCACTCGGACGGACGCTGCCGATCGGCGTGGTCACCGCCTTGCTGGGCGCGCCATTCTTCCTCTGGCTGGTCGCCCATATGCGCTGGCGCCTGCGGGACTGATGCTGCACGCCGCGCATCTCTCGCTGCCCAAGCGGCTCTTCGACGTTTCGCTCGAAATCGCGGCGGGCGAGTTGGTCTGCCTCGTCGGGCCCAATGGCAGCGGCAAGACCAGCCTGCTCCATGCGCTGGCCGGCATCGGCGGCCGGACCGGCGAGGTGCTGCTGAACGGCGCGGACCCTCGCCGTGCGGGGCCATCACAACGCGCGAGGCTGCTCACCTTCCTGCCTGCCGCGCGTGAGGCGGCGTGGCCGTTGCGCGCCCATGACGCGATCCTGCTCGGCGGCGGTGACGTCGTGCCGCCACGGCTTGAACTCGACGCCCTGCTCGACCGGCGGATCGACACGCTTTCGACCGGGGAGCGCGGGCGCGTCATGCTCGCGCGCGCGCTGGCGCCGAGACCAAAGCTGCTGCTCCTCGATGAGCCGGTGGCTAACCTCGATCCGTTGTGGCGCATCCGGGTGATGGAGCTGATCCGCGCCGAGACTCGCGACGATGAGCGCGCCGCGATCGTGGCGATCCACGATCTCGACGCCGCCGTCCGCTATGCCGATCGCATCCTCGTGATGGACTGCGGTCGCATTGTCGCGGAAGGGCTGGATGGGCCGCACGTCGCCGCGATATTCGGCATCGAGCGACGCGAAGGCGAATGGCAGCCTGTCAGCCCAGTGCCTAAGCTTTTGGGGGATCCGCGATCATCGCCGTGAAATCGGCCTGGGCGGCAAGCTTGTCGCCGACATAGGCCTTGCCGGAAAATTTGCAGACCGTGGCTCGCTTCTGGACGAATTCGACTTCGAGCCGGAGCAGGACGCCGGGCTCGACCGGGGTGCGGAATTTCGCGCCGTCAATCGCCATGAAATAGACCAGCTTGCCGGTCCCCGAGAGACCCAGGGATTCGACCGCGAGGACTCCGGCCGCTTGAGCCAGCGCCTCGACGATCAGGACCCCGGGCATGATCGGCCGATCCGGGAAATGGCCGGCGAAGAACGGCTCGTTGATGGTGACCGCCTTGGTCGCGACGATCCGCTCATCGACAACCAGCTCCTCGACCCTGTCGACCAGGAGCATCGGGAAACGGTGCGGCAGCGCCGCCATCACCTGCCTCACATCGAGAACAGGCGCGGCGGCGCTGGCGCTATCCGTCATCGGCGCTGCTTACCGGCCCTGCGGGCGCGGGCGTTGGGCCGGCCGCGTGGGCGAAGTGGCCGGCTGGCCAGCGGCCGGCGCGGGTGCCGGGGCGTTGACGTTGAGCGGCGCGGCATTCTGGTTGACGATCGCCAGCACCGCGTCGGTGATCTCGACGCTCGGGTTGATCGCGAGCGTGGCGGCGCGCGCCATCGCGATCGTTGCGCCACGCTGCTGCATCACGGCCGTGATCGCCGGCTCGACGCGCTGGCCGACCTGCTGCTGCACAAAGCCTGCGTTGCGCTGAATTTGCTCCTGGCGGGAGGCGATTTCGGTCTGCGCATTCTGCTGAGAAGTCTGGAAGGTGCGAACGCGCGCCGCCAGCGCGGCGTCGGGCTGGGTTCCCTGAGGCAACGCGGCCACGGCGGCCCGCAGCGCCTGCTCTTCGGTCTGCAGCGGCGTGCTCAGCTGCTGGGCACGCTGCTGAAGCTGAGTGACCTGCGCCTGGAGCTGGGTCTGGGCCGCCACGCAGACCGTGCAGGTGCGCACGATGCGATCGGTGTCGACGACGGCGACGACGGCGGGCGCCAGCGCCTGGGCGCTCGCGATGGAAGGAAGGAAGACGAGCGCGGCGGCCGCGCCGAAATATTTACTGTTCATCAGAATGCGGTTCCTACGTTGAAAGTGAAGAGCTTGGTGTCGTCGCCCGGCTCGCTGAGGAGCGCGCGCGCGATGTCGATTCGGAACGGCCCGAACGGCGAGTTCCAGTTGACGCCGACGCCGACCGAAACGCGCGGGCTGGGCGAATCGCCCAGGAAGCGCTCGCGGAACGGCGTCGTCGCCAGGCGGGTCAGGGTTTCGCCAGCGAGGCAGTCGCCAAAGCGCAAGGCGACGGCGCCGCCGGCATTGGTGCACTGGTTCTGCGCCAACGGGTTGTTCGGGTCGATGTCGATCAAGGCCGGGGTGCGGACCCTGAACAGCGCGCCGACATCGACGAACACCGACGGCCGCAGCCCGAGATCGCGAAGACCTGAGCCGAGCGGAATTTCGAGCTCGGCGCGGGCAAGATAATAAGCCCGGCCGCCGACCGAATCATCGACGATCTGCTGAGGATCGTCGGAGAGGGTGAAGCTGGTCGGCACGCCGTTGGCGTCGCGCTCGACGACATAGGGCACGCGCTGGACGCGCGGGCCGACGCCACGGATGTCGAAGCCGCGAATCTGGGGGCTGCCCAGGAAGAAGCGGTCGGTGAGGCGGACCGGATCGACGGTCGCCGTCCCGTTCTCGAAGCTGTGGATATAGCCGCCTTCGATGCTCAGCGAGAAGATGAAGTTGCTGAGGACGTTCCAGTAGCGAGCCGCGCTAGCGCGCGTGCGCAGATAGCGGACGTCACCGCCGAGGCCGGCGAAATCCTGACTGAACAGGACGCGCATGCCGTTGGTCGGACGGACGGAATTGTTGAGCGTGCTGTAGAGCAGCGAATAGCCGATCGAGGAGGTCAGGCGATTGCCGAGCACGTCGCACAGATAACGGCCGGCGATCAGCGGATCACAAGCGGGCGGCAGCGGCCCGGCGCCGTCAGGATCGGTGAAATACAGCGCCTCGCTGAGGCCGACCTCGTCATAGGTCAGGCCATAGCGCAGCGCGAGGGAGAGATTCTCGGTGAGCGGAACACCCGCGCGAATCTGGCCACCGGTGCTGACCTGCTGATAGGTCGTCTCGCGCTGGTCGCCGAGGAAGTTGAAGCTGTTAAAGTCCCGGCGGAATAGATCGAATCCCACCGCGATGTTGCGATCGAAGAGATAAGGCTCGGTGAATCCCAGTTCGACCGACTTGGAATAGGTCGAATAATTGACCGAGGCGCGCACCGTCTGGCCGCGGCCCATGAAATTGCGCTGTTCGATCGACAGGTTGATGAGGAAGCGCTCGAGGCTCGAGAAACCGGCCGAAAGCTGCAGCGAGCCGGTGGCGCGCTCCTGCACATCGACGGCGAGGATGACGCGATCGGGCGCCGAGCCCTGCTCCTGGCGGATTTCCAGATTGTCCTGAAAGAAGCCAAGCGACTGGATGCGGTCGCGCGAACGGCGGACGCGGACATTGTTGAAGGCGTCGCCTTCGGCGAGGCGGAACTCGCGGCGTATGACCTTGTCGCGGGTGTTGGTGTTGCCGGAAATGTCGATCCGCTCGACATAGACGCGCGGCGTTTCCGCGACGCGGAAGTTGACGCTCATCGTCAGCGCTTCGCGGCTGCGGGTGAATTGCGGGCGCACGTCGGAAAAGGCGTAGCCGAAGAGGCCGGCCAGTTCGTTGAGCCGGGTAACCGTGTCCTCGACCTGCTGGGCGTTGTAAAAGTCGCCGGTCGACATCGGCAGTGTGGCGCGCAGCGCATCGGGGCTGAAATCGCGGATGTCGCTGGTCACGCCGACCTCGCCGAAGCGATAGCGCTCACCTTCCTCGACGACGTAGGTGATGATGAAGTCGCGCCGGTCCGGGGTCAGCTCGGCGACCGCCGATACAACGCGGAAATCGGCATAGCCTTGTGTTAAATAGAATTGCCGCAGCTTCTGCTGGTCGAACGCGAGGCGATCCGGATCATAGGTCGTGTTGCCCTGCAGCGGGTTCCATGACACTTCGCGTGTCGCCATCTCGCCGATCAGGCGGCCGTCGCCGAACTGCTCGTTACCGATGATGCTTATCTGCCGAACACGCGACCGCGGCCCCTCAGTGATTTCAAACACGACATCGACGCGATTCTGGTCGAGCTGAACGATCTGTGGCTCCACGCGGGCGGCGTAACGGCCCTGGCGGCGATAGAGCTCGATGATCCGCGCGACATCGGCGCGGGCGCGCGAGCGGGTGAAGATCTGGCGCGGCGCGAGCCGGATTTCCGGCTGGATCTTGTCGTCCTTGAGCCGGCGGTTGCCCTCCAGCACGATGCGGTTGATGACCGGATTCTCGCGCACCTGGACGATGAGATCGCCGGTATCGGCGCCCGCGATCGTCACGTCGGCGAAAAGCTCGGTGGCGTAGAGTTCGCGCAGCGCGGTATCGAGCCGCTCCTGGTCATAGGCCTCGCCCGGGCGCAGCTGGGTGTAGGACAGCACCGTCTCGGGCTCGAGCCGCTGGTTGCCGTTGACCGTGATGGTACGGATCGTGCGAGTCACTGCAGCCGGAGAGGGCGGCGCCACTTGCGGAACCGCCTGCGCGGCCGGCGCCTGCGGCCGTCCTTGCGCGAAAGCGGGGCTTGCAAGACCGCCGAGAACGGTGCCGACCAGGAGCGCGGCGCAAAACCGCCGGCCCTTCGGAAATACATTAATCGCCGTCACAAACGTCCCGCCCTTGTGATGAAAGAGCCGGCGCGCTTTGCCGGCCATGCTCCCTGTCGCTGCACGCCCTGCCCGATCATGCTCACCCGATCAACCCGCCAAGCCGGGTAAAGACGCCAAAAGAGGCCAGATCATTGAAGGTTACGAAGATCATCAGCGCCAGAAGCACCGCCAGACCCGTTCGGAACGCCCATTCCTGGGCGGCCGGCCTCAGCGGCTTACGCCTCACTCCCTCGATCGCGTAGAACAGCAAATGCCCGCCATCCAGCAGGGGGATTGGCAAGAGGTTGATGAATCCCAGATTAATTGAAATCAGAACCATGAACTGGACGAAGTCGAGCCAGCCCAGGCTCGCCTGTTGCCCTGAATATTGCGCGATCTTCAGCGGCCCGCCCATCTCCTGAAGCGAGCGCTGGCCGCGGATCACCTGGCCGAGTGTGACGACCATCGTCCGCACGACCAGACCGGTCTGGACGAAGGCCGCGCCAACCACGTCCTGCGGAGCGAGGTCGACAATTTCCATGCCGCCTGGGCGCAGGCCGATCCGGCCGATGCGTGCCTCGTTCCCGAAGCGATCGCGCTGCATCTCGGCGCGCGGCGTGACCATCACCGCGACCGGTCGGCCGGCCCGCTCCAGCTCGAATCGCATCGGCTGCTCGGGACGGATTGCGATATAGGTGATCATGTCCTCGAAGCGCTCGATCGATCGCCCGTCGATGCTGCGCACCCGGTCGCCAGCCTGGAAACCCGCCGCGGCAGCAGCGCTGCCCGGCATGATCTGGGCTGCGACTGGCGGCGTGCGCGGCTGGCCGTAGCTCGCGAACAAGGCGATGTAGATCAAGATGGCGAAGAGGAAGTTCACCGCCGGCCCCGCCGCGACGATGATGAAGCGCTGCCACAATTTGGCGCCCTGAAAGGTTTGGGCGCGCTCTTCCGGAGGCAAGGAAAGCCATTCATCGCTCGGCGTCGATGCCGGGTTCATGTCCCCGGCGAATTTCACATAGCCGCCCAGAGGCATCCACCCGACCTTCCAGCGCGTGCCGCGCTTATCGGTCCAGCCAAAAATCTCGCGCCCGAAGCCGATCGAGAAGGTCTCCGCCTTTACCCCGAAGAGGCGGCCGGCATAATAATGGCCGTATTCGTGGATGAAGATCAGCGGCCCGATCACGAGCAGGAAGGCAAGGACGCTGAAGATGAAGCCCGGACTGGTCAAAGCGCATATGTCCCTTGAAGCTCGGTGGCCCGTCCCCTGGCCTCCCGGTCGATCTCCAACACCTCGTCGATCGATGACGGAGCCGGTGGATCGTAGCGGTCGAGCACCGCGCCGACCAGCGCCGCGATATCGAGGAAAGCGATCCGTTTTTCAAGAAAGGATGCGACCGCTATCTCATTGGCGGCATTGAGGATGGCCGGCTTGGCGCCGCCCTGCTCCAACGCGGCGCGGGCAAGGGCGAGCGCCGGAAAGCGCTCCGGGTCCGGCGCCTGAAAATCGAGGCGGGACAAAGCGACAAGATCGAGCGCCGCGCAAGGCGTCGCCATCCTCGCCGGCCAGGCGAGCGCGTAAGCGATCGGCACCCGCATGTCCGGCGCGCCCAATTGGGCGAGCACCGAGCCGTCGATATAGTCGACCAGGCTGTGAATCACCGATTGCGGGTGGACGACGATCTCAATTTGCTCCGGTCGAACCGGGAAAAGGCGGGCTGCCTCTATCAGCTCGAGCCCCTTGTTCATCAGCGTCGCGCTATCGACCGAGATTTTCGCCCCCATCGCCCAATTGGGATGCGCTACCGCCTGCTCCGGAGTCGCCACCCGCATCTCGTCGAGCGCCCAATCGCGGAACGGGCCGCCGCTTGCTGTCAGTATTATCCTACGAACGCCTTGCGGGCGGGCATGATCGAAGCATTGGAAGATCGCATTATGCTCGGAATCAACCGGCAGGATGGTCGCGCCATGCCGGGTCGCGGCCTCGGTCATCAGATCGCCGGCCGAGACCAAAGCCTCCTTGTTGGCGAGGGCCAGAGTGCCGCCGCCTTCGAGCGCGCGCATTACCGGCTTCAGGCCCGCCGTGCCGACGATGGCGGCCATCGTCCAGTCGGCTCCGGCCCCGGCGGCGTCGATGATCGCCTGCTCCCCCGAAACCGCCTCGACGCCGGTCCCGGCCAGCGCCTCGCGCAGCCGGCCGAAATGGGTCTCGTCGCCGATCACCGCCTGACGCGGTTTGAAGCGGCCGGCCAGCTCGATCAGGCCGTCTATATCTTTGCGGGCGGTCAGGGCGACGATCTCGTAGCCGTTCGGGTCGCGCCCGATCAGATCGAGGGTCGAGCGGCCAACCGAGCCCGTCGCGCCGAGGATGGTGATCGTCCGGCTCATTTCAGGCGGCCCGATCGGCCATCGCGCGCAGGACCATCACCGTGTCGGGCGCTTCAAGGTCGTCAGGCATGGGTGGCTGCCAGAGGTCGGCGCACAGGATGGCCAAGGTGACGATGGCAACGGCAAGCAGCCCGTCGAGTCGATCGAGGACGCCGCCGTGGCCGGGCAAGAGGCCGCCACTGTCCTTGACGCCCGCGCGGCGTTTCTCCCAGCTTTCGTAGAGATCGCCCGCCTGCGCGACGACGCCCATCGCTGCGCCGATCCACAGGAAAGGCGTGCCGAGCTCGAAATACCAGGCGACCAGCCAGCCGAAGGCGCCCGCGCCCGCGATGCCGCCGATCAGGCCGGCCCACGTCTTGTTCGGGCTGATCCGCGGCGCGAGCTTCGGCCCGCCAATCGACCGCCCGGCGAAATAAGCGAAGATGTCGGTCGCCCAGGTAACCGCGAAGACCCAGATGACAAGAGCGGCATAGGTCCAGCTCAGCACCATCAGAGCAAAGGCCGGCGCGCCGATATAGAGCACGCCCCAGCCGAGCGAGACGCGCCGCGACGCCCCACCAAGCACGACTCCGAGCACGGCAAGCCCGCCAAGAGCCCAAAGCGCCATGAGGAAATCCTCGGCATCGATGACCAGGTAACTCTCGTCGTCGAGTGACGGCGCACCGTTCGGAAAATAATATTCGATGCCGATCATCAGCGCGACGGCGAGCAAGGCGGCCGCGGCATAGGCCCAGCGCCGGCCGATCCCCTTCATGTCCGACCATTCGACGATCATGACCGCCGCCGCTACGGCGACCAGCGCCCGAAACGCCCAACCGCCGAGAAGGGTCGCGACGAGCGCGACGCCGATCATCAGCACGCCGGCGGCGAAACGAGTCGGCAGGTCCGACTTGGGTATGAGGTCTTCCGCGTCGCTCACAGGCCGCCATAGCGCCGTTCGCGCCGGGCATATTCCGCCAAAGCGGCGCGCATCGCCGCTTCGTCGAAATCGGGCCAGAGCGTGTCGGTGAAGAACAATTCCGCATAAGCGGCCTGCCAGAGCAGGAAATTGGAGAGGCGCTGCTCGCCCGAAGTGCGGATCAGCAAATCGAGCGGGGGCAGGCCGCCAGTGTCGAGCGCCGCTTCGATGTGCGCCTCATCGATCTCGTCGGGAGCCATCCGCCCCGCCGCGACCTCTGACGCGAGCCGCCGGGTCGCCCCTACCAGCTCTGAGCGGGAGCCGTAGTTAAGCGCGATCGCGAGGGTCATGCGGCGGTTGCCGGCGGTCCGCGCGACGGCATCATCGACCATGCGGGCGACATCGCCCTCAAAGGCGCGGTGATCGCCGAGAATCTTGAGGCAAATACCTTCCTTGTGAAGGCTATCAAGCTCGCGCTTCACATAGAATCTCAGGAGACCGGTGAGATCCGCAATCTCCTTCTTCGGCCGCCGCCAATTCTCCGATGAGAAAGCGTAGAGGGTCAGGCACTGGACCCCGGCCTCTCCAGCCGCGCGCAGCGCCTTGCGTGCAGCCTCCGCCCCGGCGCGATGCCCGGCGGCGCGGGGCAGCCCGCGCGCCTTCGCCCAGCGGCCATTGCCGTCCATGATGATGGCGACATGACGCGGGAGGCCCGCAGCCGGACCGGCTTGGGCCGGCTCGGCGCTCACTTTTGCAGGATTTCCCTGTCCTTGGCGGCGAGCACCTGATCGATCTCCTTGATCGTCTCGTCGGTCAGCTTCTGCACCTCCGCGTCGAGGCGCTTATGCTCGTCCTCGCTGATGTCCTTTTTCTTTTCGTCGGTCTTCAGCCCGTCCATGCCGTCACGGCGGACGTTGCGCACCGCGACCTTCGCCTTTTCGGCATAGGAATGCGCGAGCTTGGCAAGCTCCTTGCGGCGCTCCTCGGTCAGATCGGGGATCGGCAGGCGGATATGGGTGCCGTCAGTGACCGGATTGATGCCGAGGCCCGCATTACGGATCGCCTTTTCGACCGGGCCGACATTCGATTTGTCCCAGACCTGCACCGAGAGAAGACGCGGCTCGGGCACCGAGACGGTCGCCACCTGATTGAGCGGCATGTTCGCGCCATAGACCTCGACCTGGATCGGATCGAGCAAAGCGGTCGAGGCGCGGCCCGTGCGCAACCCGCCCAGATCGTGCTTCAGCGATTCGATCGCGCCCTGCATGCGGCGCTGGACGTCGCTCTTGTCATAAGCGGGCATAGCTCTCCCCTTCACTGCTGACGATGGTAGCGACTCCGTCGCCGCCGAGGACGCGGGCGAGATTGCCCTGCTCGCGGACGTTGAAGACGACGATCGGGATATTGTTGTCGCGACACAATGCGATCGCGCTGGCGTCCATCACCTTGAGATCGGCGGCGAGAACCTGGTTGTAGCTGACCGCATCGAAGCGCTTGGCGGTTGCAACCTTCTTCGGATCGGCGTCGTAAATGCCGTCGACGCTGGTCCCCTTGAAGAGCGCATCGCAGCCCATTTCAGCGGCGCGCAAGGCGGCGGCGGTGTCGGTGGTGAAGAAGGGGTTGCCGGTGCCGGCGGCGAAGATCACCACCCTGCCCTTCTCCATGTGCCGCACCGCGCGGCGGCGGATATAGGGCTCGGAGATCGTCGCCATCGGGATTGCCGACAGGACGCGGGTATCGACGCCGATCTTCTCGAGCGAATTTTGCAGCGCCAACGCGTTCATCACCGTCGCCAGCATGCCCATATAATCGGCGCTGGCTCGATCGAAGCCCTTCGCCGCGCCGGCGAGGCCGCGGAAGATATTGCCGCCGCCGACGACGAGGCAGAGCTCATGGCCTTCGCGCGCTTTCTTAATTTCCTCGGCAAGGCGAGAAGTGGCCTCCGGCTCGATACCGAAGGTGCCCTCGCCCATCAGGGCCTCGCCCGACAGCTTCAAGAGGATGCGGTTGAAGCGCGGGCGCGGCATGGGTCTGGTCTTAGTGTTCGGCATCGGCGGTGCCAATGGGGGTTTGGGGTTGGGGGTTAGGGATTCGGGCAAGTTGATTCCAGAGGACATTAAGCTGTCGTCCGAGCTTGTCGCCGATTATCATCGCGGGTTCGAGGTCGTGCTGACAGAGCAATTCGGCGCGGGCGGCGAGAAGCAGGAAAGTCTCGGCTTCCGCCAATGAGCCACGGGCGATGCTGACGAAGCGGGCATAGTGTTTACGAGTCGCCTTCATCCAACCTTCGGCGATATTTGCCGGAACAGACGCCGCCGCCCTTAACAACTGGCTCGTCAGGCGAAACCCCTCGGCTTTGGGCATGAGCTTTGCAAGGCGATAGCATTCGGCGGCGAAGTCCATCCCCGCTGTCCACACCTCCAAATCGCGATAGGATTTTACCGGCCGCCGGATTCTCTTGCCTCCCAAATCCCCAACACCCAAACCCTAGTCCCTAAGCTCAGGCGACCGGCTCGGGCCGCCCGACGCCGGAGGCTGCGGCGACTTCCGCGGCGAAATCGTCGACCTTCTTCTCAATGCCCTCGCCCAGCTGGAAGCGAACATAGGATTTCAGCGTCACGTCGGCGCCCAGCCGCTTCGCCTCGGCGGTGATGACGTCCTCGACCTTGGTCTTGTTGTCCATCACGAAGAGCTGCGAGAGCAAGGCGCTTTCCTTGCGGAACTTCGCCATCGCGCCTTCGACCATCTTCTCGACGATCTCGGCCGGCTTGCCGGATTCGGCGGCCTTTTCACGGGCGATGCCGCGCTCGCGCTGGACGAGGTCGGCGTCAAGATCCTCGCCACGAAGGGCGAGCGGATTGGCTGCAGCGATGTGCATCGCCAGCTGCTTGCCGAGCGTTTCGAGCGCGGCCGTGTCGGCCCCGCTTTCCAACGCAACCAGCACGCCGATCTTGCCGAGCCCCGGCGCGGCGGCGTTGTGGACGTAGGAGACGACGACGCCCTCGGCGACCTCAAGCCGCGCGGCGCGACGCAGCGACTGATTTTCGCCGATCGTCGCGATGTTAGAGGTCAGCGCCTCGGCGACGCTGCCGCCGCCCGGATACTGGGCGCGAGCGAGTTCGTCGATGTCATCGCCGGTCGCCAAAGCGAGCTGAGAGACGTTGCGGACGAAAGCCTGGAACTGCTCGTTCTTGGCGACGAAATCGGTCTCGCTATTGACCTCAACGAGCGCCCCTATCGTGCCGACGACGGCGACGCCGATCAGCCCTTCGGCGGCGGTGCGGCCGGCCTTTTTGGCGGCGGCGGCGAGGCCCTTGGTGCGCAGCCAGTCGATGCCGGCTTCCATGTCGCCATTGGTTTCGGCGAGCGCTTTCTTGCAATCCATCATGCCGGCGCCCGTGCGCTCGCGCAGCTCCTTGACGGCGGCGGCCGTGATCTCAGCCATGTTCTTTTCCTTCAACTGCCTGTTCCCCGGAAAAGCCGAGGCCCAGATTTCTTTTGTCGCTGGACCCCGGCTCTCGCCGGGGACCAACAAGCTCAGGCCGCTGCGGGTTCGCTCGACTGCGCTTCCGGCGCGGTCTCGGTCTCGGCGACAGGCTCTGCGACCGGCTCGGCCAGAGCGGCTTCCGCCGGCGGCTCATCCTGCGCGCCGATATCGACGCCACGAGCGGCGGCGCCGCCCTGTTTGCCGGCCATGATCGCGTCGGTGATTGCGTCGCAATAAAGGCGGATGGCGCGACTGGCGTCGTCATTCCCCGGGACCGGAAAAGCGATGCCCTGCGGGCTGACGTTCGAATCGAGGATCGCGACGACCGGGATACCGAGCGTGTTGGCTTCCTTGACCGCCAGCTCTTCCTTGTTCGCGTCGATCACGAACATGACGTCGGGAATGCCGCCCATATCGCGGATGCCGCCGAGGCTGAGCTCGAACTTGTCGCGCTCGCGGGTGAGCTGTAGCACTTCCTTCTTGGTGAGACCCGCGGTGTCGCCGGCAAGCTGCTCCTCGAGGCTCTTGAAGCGCTTGATCGAGTTGGAGATCGTCTTCCAGTTGGTGAGCATGCCGCCCAGCCAGCGGTGGTTGACGAAATGCTGGCCCGAACGGCGCGCCGCCTCGGCGATCGGGTCCTGCGCCTGGCGCTTCGTGCCGACGAAAAGGACCTTGCCGCCGCTCGCCGTGGTCTGACGGACGAATTCGAGCGCGCGCGCGAAGAGCGGCACGGTCTGCGACAGATCGATGATGTGAACGCCGTTCCGCTCGCCGAAGATGTACGGCTTCATCTTGGGATTCCAGCGGTGGGTCTGGTGGCCGAAATGCGCGCCGGCCTCAAGCAATTGCTGCATGGAAACGTCCGTGGACGCCATGGTCATTCTCCTTCCGGTTATGCCTCCGCGGGGCCGATAAGCCGAAACCGGCGCTGCGCCGGCTTCGACCACCGGTATGGTGGCCCCGCGTGTGGAATGGGCGGGCGCTTAGCGGCGCGACGGCAAATAGGCAAGCCGCGAAATAGTGGTTGACGGTCGAACAAAACAAGAACATAGAGCCTGTTCGCGGGGCGATGGCGGAACTTTTCCACAGGGCCTCGGTTTCGTGGTGGATAAATCAGGGGATAAAGCTGTGGCTCATCTGTTGGCGAATATGTTCTTCGTGGGCCTGCTGATCGCGCTCGCCGTTAGCCTCGAACAGCTCGTGAAGGGGCATTGGACGGAGATCGTCACGGCGTTGCGCGGCGTCTCCGTCGAGGCGGTCAGACCGACGGTACGGACTGGGCGGCGCGCTGCCGCTTGACCCGGGCATAGCTCAAGACGCTGAATGGGATGGACACAAGGTAGAGCGAAGCGACGACGCTCATTGTCTCCAAAGGAGCCGAAATCAGAGCGGCACCGCTCAGCGCGATCACCACGATCGCCTCCAGCCGGACATGGCGGCGCAGGCGCAGCGAGCCCCAAGAGAAGGTGGCGACGCTGGAAATGGCGAGGAAGGCCACGAAGGCCGCCCATGGTGCAACCAGCCGATAATCCTGCAGCCAGACCCATTGCCCGTTGCTCGCGAGAAACAGGATCATGGGCAGGAGGAGCAACCCGGCCCCGACCGGCGCCGGCACGCCGGTGAGGAAGCCGGCCGACTTATGCGGCTGATCCTCGACATCGATGCGGGCGTTGAAGCGGGCAAGGCGCAGCGCCATGCACACCGCATAGGCCAGCGCGAAGACCCAGCCGATGCGCGGCCAATCCTTCAGCACCCAGAGATGCAGGATGATCGCGGGCGAGACGCCGAAGGCGATCACGTCGGAGAGCGAATCGAGCTCCGCGCCGAACCGCGTCTGGCCCTTCAAGGCACGGGCGATGCGGCCGTCCATGCCGTCCAGCACGCCGGCGGCGACGATCATGTAGATTGCGCTCTGCCAGTCTCCCGCGAGAGCGAAGCGCACACCGGTGAGGCCGACGCAGAGCGCCAGCGCGGTGACCGCATTAGGCACGACGGCGCGCAAGGGGATGCCGGTGCGCGGCGTCGCCCGCCTTTCCTCCCTCAACGCGCCCGCCTCATTGCGCGACGCCCTCGATCATCTCCGAAACGCCGAGGCGCGCGACGATCGTCTCGCCCGCGATCGTGCGCTGGCCGAGCAGGAGCTGCGAGGAGGTGCCGGCGGGCAGATAGACGTCGACGCGGCTGCCGAAGCGGATCAGGCCGACACGCTGGCCGGACAAGACGCGGTCGCCGGCCTTCACCCAGGGAACAATGCGCCGCGCGACCAGGCCGGCAATCTGGGTGAAGGCGGTCTTCGTCCCATCCTCGCCCTCGACCAGGATGTGCTGCCGCTCATTGTCCTCGCTCGCCTTGTCGAGGTCGGCATTGAGGAACTTTCCGGGAATATAGACGACCTTGCGGATCGTGCCGGCGATCGGCGTGCGATTGATGTGGACGTCGAAGACGCTCATGAAAATCGAGACGCGGATCACCGGCTCCGCCGACATGCCGTCCTCGCCGTCGATCAGCTCGGCGGGCGGCGGCACGGTGGCGATCAGGGTTACCATGCCGTCGGCAGGCGCGATGATGAGACCCTCGCCGGTCGGCGTGGTGCGCACCGGATCGCGGAAGAAGGCTGCGGTCCAAATCGTCACCATCGCGAACAGCCAGCCGACCACGTCCCAATCGATCACCCACCAGAACAAGGCGGTGATCGCCGCCGCGATAACGACGAACTTGCGGCCCTCCGGATGAATGCTGGGCATCCGGTAACGAACGGTCGGCGTGGTGACGGCGCCCTGTTTCTCAAGCGAATTCATCGCCGCGCTTTAGGGCGGGACGCAAAGCGAAACAACCGGAAGCCCCGGTTGATCGCTCGCGCGCCACCGCCTACAGCCCGTCGCGCAACGCAGAGGGCAAGGAAAGCGCGAGGGGCATGGCGAAGATCAAGGTGAAGAATCCGATCGTCGAACTGGACGGCGACGAGATGACCCGGATCATCTGGCAATGGATCCGCGAGCGGCTGGTCCTCCCTTATCTCGACGTCAATCTGATCTATTACGATCTCGGCGTCGAAAATCGCGACGCGACCGACGACAAGGTCACGGTCGATGCGGCCAATGCCATTCGCGAGCATGGCGTCGGCGTCAAATGCGCGACGATCACGCCAGACGAAGCACGGGTGGAGGAATTCGGCCTCAAGAAGATGTGGAAATCGCCCAACGGGACGATCCGCAACATATTGGGCGGCACGATCTTCCGCGAGCCCATCGTCATCGAGAACGTGCCGCGGCTGATCCCCGGCTGGACCGATCCGATCGTCGTCGGCCGCCACGCCTTCGCCGATCAATATAAGGCGACCGACTTCCTCGTCCCGGGCCCCGGCAAGCTGACCATGAAATGGGAAGGCGCCAATGGCGAGACGATCGAGAAGGAGGTCTTCGACTATCCCGGCGCCGGCGTCGCGATGGGCATGTACAATCTCGACGATTCGATCCGCGACTTCGCGCGCGCCTGCCTGAACTACGGCGTGATACGCGAATGGCCGGTCTATCTTTCCACGAAGAACACGATCCTCAAGGCCTATGACGGCCGCTTCAAGGACATCTTCGCGGAGGTTTTCGAGAGCGAATTCAAAGATAGGTTCGCTGCTCTCAAGATCGTCTATGAGCATCGCCTGATCGACGACATGGTCGCCTCCGCGCTCAAATGGAGCGGCAAGTTCATCTGGGCCTGCAAGAATTACGACGGCGACGTGCAGTCGGATCAGGTCGCGCAAGGGTTCGGTTCGCTCGGCCTGATGACCTCGATCCTGACCACGCCGGACGGCAAGACGGTCGAGGCCGAAGCCGCCCACGGTACTGTCACGCGCCACTTCCGCATGCACGAGCAGGGCAAGGCGACCTCGACCAACCCGATCGCCTCGATCTTCGCCTGGACCGGCGGCCTCAAATTCCGCGGCAAATTCGACGACACGCCGGCTGTCACCCGCTTCGCCGAGACGCTCGAGCGGGTCTGCATCGAGACCGTGGAGGAGGGCAAGATGACCAAGGATCTCGCCATCCTGATCGGCCCCGAACAGAGTTGGATGACCACCGAGCAATTCTTCGAGGCGATCCGCGTCAATCTCGAAACCGCGATGGGCGGCGAGGACGGCGCCTAGCCGCGCCTCGCGGCTGACTTTCCGGAAGAGCCGGTTAAAGGGGGTGCATGCACCCGCCTGATTTCGCCACGTCCGGCCTCAGCGACGCGCTCGTCATCCTCGGCGCGGCGGGCGTCGTCATCCCCGCCTTCGCGCGCTTCAGGATCAGCCCGGTCATCGGCTTCATCCTGGTCGGTGTGCTGGTCGGGCCAACCGGGCTTGGCGCGTTGTCGGGCGATTATCGCTGGCTGCGTTACGTCACCATCTCGAACGCGGAGGCGATCGGGCCGTTCGCCGAATTCGGAATCATCCTCCTGCTCTTCTCGATCGGGCTGGAACTGTCGTTCCGCCGCCTGTGGGGCATGCGCAAGCTAGTCTTCGGCGTGGGCGCGGCGGAGCTACTGCTCGCCGCCGCTCTGATCGGCGCGGGTCTGCTTTCGCTCGGTGACAGCATTCCCGCCTCTATCGCGCTCGGCATGGCCCTCGCGCTCTCCTCGACAGCTCTGGTGCTGCCCCTCGTCGGCACGACCAGCCCGGTCGGCCGCTCGGCGCTGGCGATGCTGCTCTTCGAGGATCTGGCAATCGTGCCGATCATTTTCGCGCTCGGTGCACTGGCGCCGCAGGCGGACGGAGGCTGGGGCGATCTCGGCCGGACGCTTGCCTTGGGCGCTTTGGTCGTCGTGGCAATGCTGGTGCTCGGCCGCCTGCTGCTGCCGCGCCTGTTCGCACAAGCGGCGCGGACCAAGAGCCCCGAATTGTTTCTCGCGGTAAGCCTGCTCGTCGTGATCGTCGCCAGCCTCGCCACGCTCGCCGTCGGCCTGTCGCCGGACGTGGGAGCGATTGTCGCGGGCGTGCTGATCGCGGAGACCGATTATCATTCCGAAGTCGAGCTGATCACCGCGCCGTTTCGCGGTCTCGCGCTCGGCGTCTTCCTAATCACCGTCGGGATGAGCGTCGATCTCCGCTTTGTCGTCACCCATTGGCCCGCTCTGCTTGCGGCGTTGGTCGGCGTGCTGGCGGTGAAGGCGCTGGTGACCGGCGCCCTGCTGCGGTTGTCGGGAGCACGTCCCGGCGTCGCGGCGGAGACGGGCGTCATCATGGCGTCACCCTCCGAGACGACCTTGATCGTGCTCGCGGCGGCCGCGGCGGCTGGCTTGATTTCGCGGGACAGTGCCGCCTTCTGGCAGATCGTGACGGCGATCGGCCTCACCGTGACGCCCTTGCTCGCCAAGCTCGGCCGGGTCGCGGCCCGGCGCGTCGATGACGATGCGGCCAATGCCATGCCGCCTGACAGCGGCGAGCCGCGCGCGGTGATCATCGGCTATGGCCGGGTCGGCCGGCTGGTCGCCGAGATGCTGGCCGAGCATGGCAAGCCCTTCGTCGCGGTAGATTCAGACCCGGACGCCGTCGCGGCGGCGCGGGCGGCGGGCGCACCAGTGATCTTTGGCGACATGGCGCGCGCCGACCTGACCGATCGCCTCAATCTCGATCGCGCCAGCGCCCTCATCCTGACAATGGACGATCCGGTGCTGACTCGGCGGCTGACCAAGCGGGTGCGCGTCGCCTTCCCCGACCTTACCATCGTCGCCCGCGCCCGCGATCCCGAACATGCCGCACAGCTCTACAAGGCCGGAGCGACCGACGCAGTGCCCGAAACGCTCGAATCCTCGCTGCAGCTTTCCGAAGCGGTGCTCGTCGATCTCGGCATGGCGATGGGTCCGGTCATCGCCTCGATCCACGAGAAAAGGGCGCAATTGCGCGCCGAGATCATGGAAATGGGGGAGATGGAGCACGAACCGGTGGAGCGCGGCCGCCGACTGCGCGACGCTAAGCTGTTATAGCCTCAGCGGCGAGCGCCGCGCGGACTGCCGCTACCCCGTCGTCGGCCTTGTCGCCATCCGGGCCGCCGCCCTGAGCCATGTCCGGCCGGCCGCCGCCGCCCTGCCCGCCCACCGCCGCGACCGCCTTGCGCACGAGATCGACGGCGCTGAGCGCGGCGGTCAGATCCTCGGTGACGCCGACAGCGACGGTGGCGCGGCCTTCATTGACCGCCACCAAAGCGACAACGCCGGAGCCGACGCGCCCCTTGGCCTCGTCGACGAGGCCGCGCAGCATCTTGGAGTCCATGCCGTCGAGAACCTGGCCGATGAAGCCGTGGCCACCGACCTGTTCGGGCCCGGCGGGCGCGGCCCCGCCCCGGCCGCCCATGGCGAGCGCCTTCTTCGCCTCGGCCAATTCGCGCTCGAGGCGGCGGCGTTCCTCAACGAGCGCGGCGGCGCGGGCGGGAACCTCCTCGGGTGACGCCTTGAGGGCGGCCGCCGCTTCCTTGAGCCGCTCCTCGCGATCCGAGAGATATTTGCGGGCTGCCTCGCCGGTCAGAGCCTCGATGCGGCGTACGCCCGACGCGACCGCGCTCTCGCCGGTGATCTTGAAGAGCTGGATGTCACCGAGCGCATTGACATGAGTGCCGCCGCACAATTCGACCGAATAACTCGCCTCGTCCTCGTCGCCCATCGAGAGAACGCGGACCTCGTCGCCATATTTCTCGCCGAACAGGGCCATGGCTCCCGCCGCGACCGCCTCGTCCATCGCCATCAGCCGCGTGCCGACCGGGCGGTTCTCGCGGATATGGCGGTTCACCTCGGCCTCGACCGCGTCGATCTCCTCGCGGCTCATCGGCTTGGGATGCGAGAAATCGAAGCGGAAATGCTCAGGTCCAACGAGGCTTCCCTTTTGGGTGACATGGCCCCCCAGGCGCTTGCGCAAGGCGGCGTGCAGCAAATGCGTGGCGCTGTGATTGGCGCGCACCTTGGCGCGGCGCACCGCATCGACCGCCAGATGCACCGCGTCGCCGACCGCGACCGCGCCGCTTTCGATGACGATCTGGTGGGCGTGGAGCTTGCCGAGCGGCTTGGAGGTGTCCTCGACGCGCGCCCTCAGCCCTTTGTCCGAGCTGATCGCGCCGGTGTCGCCGATCTGCCCGCCGCTCTCGCCGTAAAAGGGCGTCTGGTTGGTGAGCAGGGTCACCGTCTCGCCGGCTTCGGCCTGGTCAACCCGCCCGCCGTCCTTGACGATGGCAAGGACCTCTCCCTCACCCTCATGGCCGAGATAGCCGGTGAACTCGGTCGCGCCCTTCTCCTCGACGATATCGAACCAGACCTCTTCGCTCGCCTTCGCGCCGGAGCCCTTCCAGGCGGCGCGGGCGGCGGCCTTCTGCTCTGCCATCGCCGCGTCGAAGCCTGCGCGATCGACGCCATAACCCTGCGCCCGCAGCGCATCCTCGGTGAGGTCGTAGGGGAAGCCGAACGTGTCGTAGAGCTTGAACGCGGTCGCGCCGGGCAGCGTGTCGCCCTGCCCCATTCCGCTAGTCGCTTCGTCGAGAAGTCTGAGGCCATTGGCGAGGGTCTGGCGGAAGCGGGTTTCCTCCAGCTTGAGCGTTTCCTCGATCAGCGGCTGGGCGCGGACGAGATCGGGATAGGCTGCGCCCATTTCGGCGACGAGGCCCGGCACGAGCCGGTGCATGAGCGGATCGGCCGCGCCGAGCAAATGCGCGTGGCGCATTGCGCGCCGCATGATCCGCCGCAGCACATAGCCCCTGCCCTCGTTCGACGGCAGCACGCCATCGCTGATCAGGAAGCCCGACGAGCGCAGATGATCGGCGATCACCTTGTGGCTGACGTTCCCGACATCCGTCTTGGTCAACTCGGCCGAGGCGCCGATCAGTTCCCGGAAGGTGTTGGTCTCGAAAACGCTGTTCACGCCCTGCAGCACAGTCGAGATGCGCTCCAGCCCCATGCCAGTGTCGATCGACTTGTTCGGCAGTTCACGGACGATCTCATTAGCTTCCTGCTCATATTGCATGAAGACGAGGTTCCAGACCTCGACGAAGCGGTCGCCGTCCTCGTCGGGCGATCCGGGCGGGCCGCCGGGGATGGACGGCCCGTGGTCGAAGAAGATTTCCGAGCAAGGCCCGCACGGCCCATTGTCGCCCATCGCCCAGAAATTGTCCTTGGTCGGGATGCGGATGATGCGGCTCTCGGGAAGGAAATTCGTCCAGAGATCATAGGCCTCGTCGTCGGTATGATAGACGGTCGCGGTCAGCCTCTCCGCCGAGAGCCCCCATTCCCTGGTGAGCAGGCGCCAGGCGAGCTCGATCGCGCGCTCTTTGAAATAATCGCCGAACGAGAAATTGCCGAGCATCTCGAAGAAGGTGAGATGGCGCGCGGTGTAGCCGACATTGTCGAGATCGTTATGCTTGCCCCCGGCCCGCACGCATTTCTGCGACGAGGTGGCGGTCACGTAGGGCCGCGTTTCCAGCCCGGTGAAGACGTTCTTGAACGGCACCATGCCGGCATTGACGAACATCAAGGTCGGGTCGTTCTGCGGCACGAGCGGCGCCGAAGGCACGATCGCATGCCCCTCGCCCCCGAAAAAATCTAGGAAGCCGCGCCGGATGTCATTGGTCGAAGTCATCGGGGCGAGATAAGCGACATGCTGCAACGCGGCAAGCGACGAGCCGCGCACTCCCCTCTTGAACTTCTCGGCGCGGAGGAGGAAGCTGGTGGTTTCCCATGAGGCGCGGCCGCGTCTTCCTTCGCGGACGCCGCGCCAGCGGACGAAGGAGAGACTCATGCCCAATAGAGCCTCAGGCGCCAGAATGATCGCACTCATGGGCCCCGGCGGGGCGGGTAAAACCAGCCTTGCCGAGGCCCTTCTTTTTGCCGCCGGAGCGATCGGCCGGCAGGGCTCGGTCTCCGACAAGTCGAGCACCGGCGACGCCAGCCCCGAAGCGCGGGCGCGGGGCGGCTCGACCGAGCTCAACCTGATGCACCTCGATTACCTGGATGATCGCTACACCCTGATCGACGCCCCCGGGTCAGTCGGCTTCGCCGCCGATGGCGCGCTCGGAGTCGCGGCCGCCGATCTCGCCATCGTCGTCGTCGATCCCGATCCCGACCGCGCCTTGCTCGCCGAGCCGACCCTGCGGCAGCTCGAGGCGATGGGCGTCCCGCACATGATCTTCGTCAACAAGATCGATCAGGCGCGCGGCTCGATCCAGGCCCTGCTTGAGGCGCTGCAGCCGATGAGCGCCTCGCCATTGATCGCGCGCTGGATCCCGATCCGTGAGGGCGAAAAGGTGACCGGCTTCGTCGATATCGCGCTCGAGCGGGCGTATGCCTATCAGCCGGGCAAACCTTCCGAGCAGAAGGAAATCCCCGACGACCTCGCCGACCGCGAGGCGCTCGAGCGGATTCAGATGCTCGAGCAGCTCTCCAACCATGACGACGTCCTGCTCGAGCAATTGCTGATGGACGAGGTGCCGGACCGGCAGACCGTGTTCGACGATCTCGCCAAGGAAACCGGCGCCGGCCAGATCGTGCCCGTGCTGTTCGGCTCGGCGGCGAACGGCCACGGCGTGCGCCGTTTGCTCAAGACTTTGCGCCACGAAACGCCGCCTTCGTCCGGCGCCGCGGAACGGCTGGGCGCGTCCGGCCCCAGCGCTTTCATCTTCAAGGTCAGCCATGGCGGCGCGATGGGGCGGCTGAGCTTCGCGCGCGTCTTCGGCGGCGCGCTCAAGGAGGGCGCGGAGCTGAAGACCGCGGAGGGCGAAACGGTGCGCGTCGGCACGCTCTTCGCGGTCCAGGGCGAGAAGACCGTGAAGCTCGCCGAGGCCAAGGCGGGCGACGTCGTCGCGATCGCGAAGATCGAGGAGGTTCATGCCGGCCATTGGCTGGCGGCCGGCAAGGCCCCGGCGGCGGTCGATCTGGCGCAGCCGGCGCGGAATTACACGCTCGCCATCGCCACCAAGGACCGCAAGGACGATGTCCGCCTCTCGACGGCGCTGCACAAGCTCACCGAGGAGGATCGCGCTTTGACCTGGGAGCAGGACGAGGCGATGCACGAGACCCGCCTCAGAGGCGTCAATGACGAGCATCTCAAGGTCACGCTCGAACGGCTGAAGCGGCGCTATGGCGTCGCGGTCGATTCGCGCACGCCGGCGATCGGCTATCGCGAGTCGATCCGCGGCACGGTCACCCAGCGCGGCCGCCACAAGAAGCAATCGGGCGGCCACGGCCAGTTCGGCGATTGCGTCATCGAGCTGAAGCCGCTGACGCGCGGCGGCGGCTTCGTCTTCGCCGACAAGATCACCGGCGGCGTCATCCCCAAACAGTGGATTCCGGCGGTCGAGGACGGCGTGCGGGATGCGCTCGTGAAGGGCCCGCTCGGCTTCCCGGTGGTCGATGTCACGGTGACCCTGATCGACGGCTCCTATCACAGCGTCGACAGCTCCGAGATCGCCTTTCGCACCGCAGGCCGGATCGGCATGCACGACGCGCTCGCGCAGGCCGCGCCGCATCTGCTCGAGCCGATCATGAAGGTGACGGTGACCGTACCGAGCCAGGCGACCTCGCGGGCCACCTCGGCGATCGCCGGCCGGCGCGGCCAGATGCTCGGCATGGACACGCGGCCGGGCTGGTCGCGCTGGGATGTCGTCGAGGCGTTGGTACCCGAGGCTGAGATGCAGGGCTTCGACGCCGAGCTGCGCTCGCTGAGCCAGGGTCTGGCGACCTATGAGGCGGCGTTCGACCATCTTGCCGAGCTGAACGGGACGCTCGCCGAGAAGGTCGTGCAGCGGGAACTGGAGCCGGCCTGAGCCTAGCTGGGATGCCCTTCCGCCACCGCCGCCCCGCCTGCTTGCACAGCCGGGGCCGGTGGCGCGGCATTCTCGCCGCGCGAGACGATCGTCGCGATGGCGAGATCGCCGGTGACGTTGAGCGTCGTGCGGCACATGTCGAGCAGGCGGTCCACACCCAGGACGAGGCCGATCCCCTCCGGCGGTACCCCAACCATGCCGAGGATGATCGCAATCACCGGCAGCGAGCCGGAAGGCACGCCGGCCGTGCCGATCCCCGCCAGGATGCAGACGAGCAGCACCGTCACCTGCTGCACAAGGGTGAGCTCGACTCCAAAGAACTGGGCGAGGAAGAGCACCGTCACGCCCTCGAAGATGGCGGTGCCGTTCTGATTGGCCGTTGCACCGATCGTGAGCACGAAGCGCGAGACTCGGCCCGGCAGGTTCAGCCTTTGCTCGGCGACGCGCAACGCGGTCGGCAGGGTCGCGTTCGAGGAAGAGGTCGAGAAAGCGACGACCATCGCCTCCTGAATCTCGCGGAAGAAAGCGAGCGGCGATTTGCCGGCGAGCAGCTTGAGCGCGAGCGGATAGGTGACGAACATGTGCAGCCCCAGCGCCAGCAGCACCACCCCGACATAGGCGCCGAGCCGCAGCAGCAGATCCCAGCCGAATAGGGCGGCGAGGTTGAACATGAAACAGGCGACCGCGATCGGCGCCAGCTTGATGACCAGCCCGATCAGCTTCATCATGACGTGGAAAAGGCCTTCAATCGCCTCCTGTAGCCGCTGCGCCTGGGGCGTGTTGACGAGCAGTAGGCCGATGCCGAAGACTAAAGCGAAGAACATCACCGCAAGAATGTCGTTGGCCGAGGCTGCCGCGAAGACATTGTTCGGGATGATGTTGAGGAAGGCCGCGACGCCCGACGGGCGCTCGGCATTGGCGGAGATGATGGCGCCGGCGTTCTCGCGCGCATTGGTGAGGAGCTGCTGGGCGAGAACCGGATCGACGCCGTCGCCGGGGCGGAAGAGATTGCTGACCGCCAAGGCGATCACCACCGCGATCGACGAGAGCAGCACCGTGTACACCAGGGTCTTCACGCCGACGCGCTTGAGCGAGCGGATGTCGCCCATCTCCGCAATGCCGACGACGAGCGCCGAAAAGAGCAGCGGCAGCACGAGCATGAACAGCAGGCGCAGGAAAATCTGACCGATCGGCTGCGTCACGTAGGTGGTCAGCCAAGTCACCCAGGCGGCCTCGGACTGGGTCATATTGACGGCGAGGCCCGCGGCAAGGCCAATCAGAAAGCCGATCAGCATCTTCAGCTGCAGCGACATGCCGTTCTTCTCGGCGTCGTTCATCACATTCCCCGTCCAACTGGTCCGCGCGGCATCCGGGCGGCTGGACGGACAAAAGTCAACCTCATTCGGCGTTGCGCGCGCTCGCGTGCGCTGCCAATCTGAGGCCGGAGACTCGCCAATGCTCGAAATCGCCGGAATCGAATTGCTGCCGGCCTGGCCGGTCTTTCTCGCTTTCGCGCTTGCCGGGCTTGCGCTCAACCTCGTGCCGGGCGCGGACATGACCTTCATCATCGCCAGCGCCGCGCGCAACGGGCGGCGGGCCGGCGTGATCGCCTCGCTCGGCGTCGCCGCGGGCGCGCTGGTCCATATCCTCGCCGCCGTGCTCGGCCTGTCGGCGATTCTCGCTTCCTCGCAAGCCGCATTCAACGCGCTTAAGTGGATCGGCGCGGCCTATTTAGTCTGGCTGGCCGTCGCGCTGCTGCGGAACAAAGCCGAACCGTCGCGCGGTGCGCGCACCGAGACTTCCGGCTGGCGGCTGTTCCGCGCGGCGATGCTGGTTAACCTCTTGAACCCAAAGGTCGCTTTGTTCTTCCTCGCCTTCCTGCCGCAATTCGTCTCGCCCGAAGCGACCGCGCAGGCGCTGCAGGTCCTCTTTCTTGGGCTCTGGTTCGACGCGGTGGGAACGCTGGTGAACATCATCATCGCCCTCGGCGCCGCGAGCGCGGCGGCGCGGTTCCGTCATGTCCAGTGGCTCGGCAAGGCCGCACGCTGGTTCGCCGCGACCCTGATGGGCGGCTTGGCGCTCCAGCTCGCGCTCAGCGCCCGCCGTCAGGCGTAAGCGTAGGGGCCGCCTTTCTTCAGCGCCTCGGCATAAGCCGGGCGGGCGTGGATTCGCTCGAGCCAATCGGTGAGGTGCGGGCGGGAGGCGTCGAGGCCGGCGCGCGAACGGGCGGCCTCAAGCGGAAAGCTCATCATGATGTCCGCGGCGGTGAACTCGTCGCCGGCGAACCAGTCGCGCGCCGCGAGCTCGCTTTCGAGCCAGTCGAGATGCTTGCCGAAACTCGCGAGCAAGGGCCCGCGCGCCGGTTTGCCGAGCAGGCCCAGCCGGCCCACCACGAGCAAGGCCAATAAGGGCGGCATCATCGAGCCTTCGGCATAATGGAGGAATTGGCGGTAACGCAGCACTGCGTCGCGATTGGCGGGCGGGCCGAGCCGCCCTTCCGCTTTCTCGACCAGATACTCGACGACGGCGCCGGTCTCGGCGATCACCCGCTTTTCATCCTCGATCACCGGCGACTTGCCGAGCGGATGGGCAAGCGCGAGCGCGGGCGGAGCGAGCATGGTCTTCGTGTCGCGCTCGTAGCGAATCACCTCATAGGGAAGCTCCAGCTCCTCGAGCAGCCAGAGCACCCGCTGCGAGCGGGAGTTTTCGAGGTGATGGACCTTGATCATCTTCATGCTTCCTCAGGTGAGCGCGGCCAGCTCCTTGACCAGTTTCGCGGCGAGCGTGGCGGTGACGCCATTGATATCGCGGACCGGGTTCAGTTCGACGATATCGGCGCCGACGATCGGCCCCGTCACGCGATGCAGGACCTGCAGGAACTCACGCACACTCGGGCCACCCGGCTCATGGTGTGAAACGCCGGGTGCGAAGGCGGGATCGAAGCCATCGAGATCGACGCTGATGTAGAGCGGCGCATCCGGGATCGGCACGCGCTCCGGCGAGAAACCCCGCATCTCGATCACTTCGACACCGAAGCGGTCCGCCTGGGCGCGGCAATGGACGTTCATGGTGCGGATGCCGAACTGGACGAGGCGGCCGGCATGGCCCCCCTCCATGATTCGGGTGAAGGGCGAGGCGTGGCTGAACGGGTCCCCCTCATAATCGTCATAAAGATCGGGGTGGGCGTCGAAATGGAGGACGTTGAGCGGTCCGTGCGCCGCCGCCAGCGCGGCGACGATCGGGCCGGTGACCATATGATCACCGCCCAGCGAGATCGGCACGGCGCCCGCTTCGACCGCATTGCAAATCGCGGCGCGAATGAGGGCGGGATCGTCCATATCCTCGCGTAGCGGCAGATCGCCCATGTCCTCGAACGGGATATCGACGCCGAGCTCGCGGCCGTTCTCCGCGGCGCGATTGGCATGATCGGAGGCGAGCGCGGCGCGGATCGCTCCCGGGCCGGCCGCCGCGCCGCGCAGGAATGAGCTATGACTGTCGGTCGGCAGGCCGATCAGGCGGACGGGCATGAGACGATCCAAGCGGCGGCGCGGAACGTGACACGATCGCCTTCGCGGTGGCCTGCCGCGATGCCGATGATCTGATCGAGTGCCTCAGCATGTGCGCCTTCGTCGAGGCCGGCGAGCATGCGGGCAATTGGACCGATCCGACCGAAATAATGGACCGCGTCAGAGACCGGATCCGCGCCGCCGCCGGCGATGAAATCGAAATCCAGCGGCTCGAGCGTGGAGGCCGCGAAACCGGCCGCAGTCAGTATCTGTTCGATGCGGGCCGGATCGGCGAAGGCAAACGGGCCGACCATGACGTCGGGCGCGTCCAGCATTGCGGGGGCGAAGCGCGCGAGGACCGGGCGCAAAGCGGCAAACCACGCATTCTCCTGGCGCGCGCGGAAGCAGGAGAAGAGCAAGGTGGCGCCGGGCGCGGCCAGCGAGCGGAGATGCGCGAACGCGCCCTCCGCATCGTCGAAGAACATCACGCCGTGGCGGGAGACGAGCAGATCGAAGGCGCCCGAAGCGGGTCGCCAGAGCGCCGCGTCGCCGCTCTCGAAGCCAAGCCCGGCGCGATCCCCCGCCCGCGCGCGCGCCGCCGCAATCAACGCGTCGGAGAGGTCGACGCCCGTGATCGTCGCATCTGGAAAGGCTTCGGCGAATGCAAAGCTGGTTGCTCCGGCGCCGCAGCCGATATCGAGGATGTTTCCGGGGTTGAACGACCGGGCGCGAGCGACCAGCGCATCGTTTAGCGGGGCAAGGGTGCGGTCGGTTCGCCGCCATTCCTCTGCCCAGGCCTCGCCGACTTTCCCCTGCCATTCTATCGTATCGGTCATGCCGCCTCCTAGCCGGGCCGTGCGAGGATTGGAACTTGCCCCCGCCCGGCCGTTTGGGCAGAGCGGCCCGCCCTTTCGGAAGCCGAACGCCATGTCCCCCCGCGCGCCCCTGCAGATGCCCGGCAAGGCCGAGTTCGTCGCGCTGCTGGCCGCGCTGATGGCCTCGAACGCGCTGGCGATCGACGTCATGCTGCCCGCTCTGCCGGCGATTGGTGACGCACTCGACGTGTTCAGCGACAATCGCCGCCAACTGGTGATCACTTTCTACCTGCTCGGCTTCGGCGCGGCGCAGATCTTCTACGGGCCCATTGCGGACCGCTTCGGGCGCAAGCCGCTGCTGATCGGCTGCATGGGCGCTTATGCCTTGTTCGGCGCGCTGGCCGGGCTGGCGGGCAGCTTCGACCTCCTGCTCGCGGCGCGCTTTCTGCAGGGCGTCGCCGCGGCCGGGACGCGGGTGCTGGTGGTGGCGATCGTGCGCGATCGCTTCCACGGCCCAGCCATGGCGCAGATCATGTCGCTGACGATGATCATCTTCATGATCGTGCCGGTGCTCGCGCCGAGCTTCGGCCAGGGCGTGCTGCTGATCGGCAGCTGGCGGCACATCTTCATCATCCTGGCAATTTACGGCGTGGCGCTTGCGTTGTGGGGCTGGCTGCGGGTTCCCGAGACATTGCCGGTCGCGGCGCGGCGGCCTTTGTCGGTCGGGCATGTCGGCCGGGCGATGGCGGAAACGCTCAACCGGCGCGCCTCGATCGGAAATACCATCGCCTCCACTTTGGCGTTCGGCGGGCTGTTCGCCTATATCGGCTCGGTCCAGCAGATCGTTTTCGATGTCTTCGGCCGGCCCGAGCTGCTCGGGCTGGTCTTCGCCTTTTGCGCCGGCCCGATGGCGGCAACCTCCTATGCCAATTCCCGGCTCGTGATGAACTTCGGGCCGCGCCTGCTGCTGCTCGCCGCGCTCTCCGTCCTGACCGTCGTCTCGGCGCTGCATCTCGCCCTCGTTCTCTGGCACGGCGAATCGATCTGGGCTTTTGTCGTCATGCAGTCGCTGACCATGGCCTGCTTCGGGCTGGTCGGGGCCAATGCGGGCGCGCTGGCAATGCAGCCGCTCGGCCATATCGCGGGGACCGCCTCGGCGGTGCAGGGCATGATCGGGACGATCGGCGGGGCGTTGATCGGCTTTGTCGTCGGCCAGGCTTTCGACGGCACGACGGTGCCCCTGGTCATCGGCTTCGCCTTGTGCGGCGCGCTCGCTCTGGCGGCGGCGTACTGGGCGAATTTCGGCTCGCCGGTCTATGTGCGGGAAAGCGAAACGGCCGGGCTATGAGCCGCCCGGCCGCCGCGCGAAGTTGAGGAAGTTGAGACTTGCCAAGAGGTGGCGGTCTTCCTTCCCTCAGATGTCGTCTTCCGCCTCAGGGCCGGTCATCAGCGCTTCGCTGACCTCGTCAGTGCGGCCGCGGATCGAGCGCTCGATGCGCTCGGCCATTTCCGGATTCTCCTTGAGGAAGACCTTGGCGTTCTCGCGGCCCTGGCCGATGCGGATCGAATCATAGGAAAACCAGGAGCCGGATTTCTCGACCAGCCCGGCCTTGACGCCGAGATCGAGGATTTCACCGAGCTTCGAGACGCCCTCGCCATACATGATATCGAACTCGACCTGCTTGAACGGCGGCGCGAGCTTGTTCTTGACCACCTTCACCCGGGTCGAATTGCCGACGATCTCGTCGCGATCCTTGATCTGGCCTGTGCGGCGGATGTCGAGGCGGACGCTGGCGTAGAATTTGAGCGCATTGCCGCCGGTGGTTGTCTCGGGATTGCCGTACATGACGCCGATCTTCATGCGCAGCTGATTGATGAAGATGACCAGACATTTGGACTTGGAGATCGAGCCGGTGAGCTTGCGCAGCGACTGGCTCATCAGCCGCGCCTGCAGACCGACATGACTGTCGCCCATCTCGCCCTCGATCTCTGCGCGCGGCACCAGGGCGGCGACCGAATCGATGACGAGGATATCGACCGCGTTGGAGCGGACGAGAGTGTCGGTGATCTCCAGCGCCTGCTCGCCCGTATCGGGCTGCGAGACGATCAGATTATCGACGTCGACGCCGAGCTTGCGGGCGTAGATCGGGTCGAGGGCATGTTCGGCGTCGATGAAGGCGGCGACGCCGCCGGCCTTTTGCGCCTCGGCGACGGCATGCAGCGCCAGCGTCGTCTTGCCCGAGCTTTCCGGACCATAGACCTCGACGACGCGGCCGCGCGGCAGGCCGCCAATACCCAGAGCGATGTCGAGCCCAAGGCTGCCGGTGGAGATCGTCTCGATCTCGATCGCCTCGCGCGAGCCCAATCGCATCGCGCTGCCCTTGCCGAAGGCGCGATCGATCTGCGCCAGAGCGGCGTCCAGCGCCTTCTGCTTGTCGGAGTCCATATTGGTCCTGTCGGAAACGACGTGAAGTGAGGCCGTCATTGGCTGTCTCCCCTTAGTCCGGCGGCGTCGGAGGTCAACGCGTGAGGAGTATGTATCTGGTTTGTTCTATAAGAACAAGAGAAAAACATTTGCGTCAGCGGTAGCAGAGTTTGTGGCCGGACTGACTCTTGCACTCTATGCCATCGCGGATGAGCAAGCCTCGCGCCGCCCGCAGAACTATCGCTTTGGCACTCGCCATCTGCCTTGCCGGGGGGCTTGGCCTCAGCTGGCTTGTCGGACCTATCCTGATCCGGGGCCATGCGAGCGCCGTGACGCGGACCGCGTCACCGGCGGTCGATTTCTTCCTGACCAGCGAGGACGGCGCGCGTGTCGCCGCGACCTACCGTCCCGGCCGTACGGCCGCCGGGCCGGCTGTCCTGCTGCTCCATGGCGTGGATGGCTCGCGGGACCAGACCGCCGCAAACGTCATCTGGCTGAACAACCAGGGCTACGCCACGCTGACGATCGACTTTCGCGGCCATGGCGCCTCGACACTGACCTCGCGCAGCTTTGGGCTCAACGAGGCAATGGACGCCGCGACCGCATTCCACTGGCTGAAGCGACGCCAGAGGAATGCTCGCGTCGCCATTGTCGGCGCTTCGCTCGGCGGCGCTGCGAGCCTGCTCGGCGCTTCCGGCCCCCTCCCCGCTGACGCATTGGTGTTGCAGGCGGTTTACCCCGATCTCCGGAGCGCGATCCACAACCGGATCGAAAGTCGCCTTGGCTATTTGCCCGCTTTGGCTCTCGAGCCGCTGTTGAGCTTCCAATCGCGCGCGCGTTTCGGCGCGTGGCCGTCGCGGCTCTCGCCCGTGCGCGCGCTTCCCAGCTATGATGGGCCGGTGTTCATCGTGGGAGGAGCGGGGGACAGCGCCACGCCGCCGGACGAAGTGCGGGCGATGTATGATGCGGCGACAGGACCGAAGCGTTTCCTGCTGATCCCCGGTCTGGACCATGCCGCCGCCACAACCGGCGATGACTCGGTCTATCGCGCGCAACTCCTGCGCTTTTTGAGAGAAACGATCGGCGGCGGCCGATCAGAACCTACTTGCCGTTTTGCGGTGCACGGCGGACAGAGAAAAGATGTCCGGTCTCGACGCCTTCATCGCCGGCCTGCCCAAGGCCGAGCTCCACCTCCACATCGAGGGTAGCCTCGAGCCCGAACTGATGTTCGCGCTGGCCGCGCGGAACAGGGTCGCGATCCCCTTCGCCAGCGTCGAGGACGTGCGCGCGGCCTATGAATTCTCGAACCTGCAGGACTTTCTCGACATCTATTATGCCGGCGCGGACGTGCTGCGCACCGAGGAGGATTTCCGCGAGCTCGGCGCCGCATATTTCGATCGGGCGGCAGCGGACGGCGTGGTCCATGCCGAGATTTTCTTCGATCCGCAGACCCATATTGATCGCGGCATCCCCTTCCAGGTCGCCGCCGACGGGCTGCTCGCGGCAATGGCCGGGGCGGAGGCGAAGCACGGCATGACCTCGAAGCTGATCCTCTGCTTCCTGCGCCACCTCGACGAGGAGGCAGCGTTCGCGACGCTGAAGGCTGCGGAGCCCCGGCTGGACCGCATTGTCGGCATCGGGCTCGATTCCTCAGAGCTGGGCCATCCGCCGGAGAAGTTCGCGCGGGTGTTCGCGGCGGCCGGAAATATGGGCCTGAAGCGTGTCGCCCATGCCGGCGAGGAAGGGCCGCCCGATTATGTCTGGCAGGCGCTCGATGTGCTGAAGATCGACCGCCTCGACCACGGCAATCGCAGCCTGGAGGATGCCACGCTGACGCAGAGATTGGTCGACGAAGGGATGACGCTCACCGTCTGCCCGCTTTCCAACGTCAAATTGTGCAACGTCGCCTCGATCGACGCGCATCCGATCGACCACATGCTCGCGCTCGGGCTGAAGGCGACGGTCAATTCCGACGATCCCGCTTATTTCGGCGGGTATGTCGGGGAGAACTACCGCGCAGTGGCAGCGGCGCGCGGCCTCGACAAGGCGGCGTTGGCAACACTGGCGCGCAACAGCTTCACCGGATCGTTCCTGCCTGCGGCCGACATTGCCCGCCATGTCGCGGCGGTCGATGCTTATGAGAGGGCGAACCACGCTTCTTCCCCTCTCCCCTTGGGGGAGAGGGCAGGGTGAGGGGGTTCGGCGTCAGGGATGATCCCAAACTCAGAACCCCCTCACCCCAACCGTCTCCCCGCTGGGGAGAGGGAGCTATGGACGGCGTTCGCTTCAATCTATGAGTCCTAGTTGATGCCGGTCTTCACCCCGATCAGCCACGCGCAGTTCGTCGCCGACGTGCGGGCGCTCGCCGCGCAGCTCGATGGCGATCATTGGGCGCCCGATTTCCTGATCGGCATCGGCCGGGGCGGGCTGGTACCGGCGGTCTATCTCAGTCACGCGCTCGGGCTTCCCACGTTGTCGGTCGATCACAGCGCGCAGGTGCACGATTTCGCCGGCGCGGCGCTGGAGCGGCTGGCGGCGCGGACACGGGCCGGCGAGCGGCTGCTCGTCGTCGACGACATCAACGACAGCGGCGCGACGATCGCCAAGTTGCGCGCGATGCTCGCCGAGGCGGGAGCGGCGGCGGAGCAGATTCGCTTCGCCACCCTGCTCGACAATATCCGCTCGGTCAGCCGCGTAGACTATCGCGCCCGCACGATCGACCGGGCGGTGACGAAGGACTGGTTCGTCTTCCCTTGGGAAGCGGTGGCGCCGGAGACGACACTGGAGGCTGATGCCGCGGCCGTGCCCGAGCGGATTGCCTAGTATGTCAGGGAACACGTTCACGTTCCAAGGGCGCTGGAAGGAGGAGCTGGTCGTGACCGGCCCGGGTGGATCGTTCGTTCTCGAACTGCCGATGGGAATTCTGAGGGCCTACTTGCCAACCGAGGCATCTTGGCACCGCAAAGCGCCTGATTGGGCGAGTGATTTATGGCCGATCCTGCGCTCCGAACTCGAAGATTGGTGCCGAGCCTCAAACGCGCAATTCGTTATCGCGGACGACGCGGCGGTGTATGGCAACATCAATCAGGGCACATCGGTCGGGGCCGACCGACCAAAAGAGTTTGGGGACTAAGTAGCTATCCCACAAGCCTGCGCCAGCGCCGGTTCGATCGCGTCGATCGTGTAGGGCTTGGCGAGGACGGGGGCGGCGGCGTGCGCTTCGGGCGGCGCTTCGACATAGCCGCCCGTCGCCAGTACGAACGGCGTCCCGGCTTCGGCGAGACGGTCGGCGACGGGCCAGACTCGCTCGCCGTCCTTCAGCTGGACGTCGATGATCGCGACGTCGAAGCCGCCTTTCTCGACAAAGCCGAGCGCGACCTCCACCGAATCGCAGGTGCCGACGACCCGATGGCCGAGCGATTCCAGAAAATCCTCGAGCATCATGGCAATCATCGGTTCGTCTTCGACGATCAGAATCGAGCGGGGCGTGTCCATCGCGGCGGTGCTTAGCGATTGTTTCGGAAAGGAAAAGAGAATTTCGCCTGCCACCGGTTTCCAGTGGTCACGCGGCATCCTTTCCACCCAATACGCCCCGAACCGTTTCAGCAAGCTGCTGCACCGAGAAGGGCTTGGCGAGGAAGGAGACGTTGGGAATATCGATCGATTTGCGGAGCTGTTCCTCGGCATAGCCCGAGATGAAAAGGATCGGCAGGTCCGGGCGATTCTTGCGGGCGGCGCGGACCGTCGTCGGCCCGTCCATGGTCGGCATCACGACGTCGGAGATCATCAGATCGATCTTCTCCTCGCGCGCCAGGATTTCAAGTGCGGCCTCGCCATTTTCCGCCGACAGCACATTATAGCCATGACGGGTCAGCGCGCGCTCGGCGACGGCGCGGACCATCGCCTCGTCCTCGACCAGCAGCACCGTTTCCGTGCCCCATAATTCACCGGCCTTCGCCTTCGGCTTGGGCAAAGGCGCCGCCTCACCGGGCGCTGCGCGGTGGACGGGGAGATAGACGGTAAAGGTCGTGCCCTTGCGCAGCTTGCTCTCGGCGAAGATGAAGCCGCCCGATTGCTTGACGATGCCGTAGACGGTGGAGAGGCCGAGGCCCGTCCCCTTCCCCACCTCCTTGGTGGTGAAGAAGGGCTCGAAAATCTTGCCGATGATCGCCTGTGGAATGCCGGCGCCGGTGTCGATCACCTTGAGCCCGGTATAATCGGCGACCGGCAGCACGTCCGTCCCCATCCGCCGCACTTCCTCGGCTGAGACGGCGAAGGTCTGCAGGGTGAGCGTGCCGCCTTCGTTCGGGTCCTTGGCGAGCATCGCGTCGCGGGCGTTGACCGCGAGGTTGACGATGACCTGTTCGAGCTGGCCGGGATCGGCGCGGACCGGGCCGAGGCCGCGGCCATGCTTGACGTCGAGCTTGACACGCTCGCCGAGCAGGCGGGTCAGGAGGTGCGAGACTTCGGCGACGACATCGGGAAGCTGAAGGATGCGCGGCCGCAAGGTCTGCTGGCGCGAGAAGGCGAGAAGCTGGCGGGTGAGGTTGGCGGCGCGGTTCGAATTGGAGCGAATCTGCTGGATGTCGTCATAGTCCGAATCGCCGGGCGTGTGGCGCATCAGCATGAGATCGCAGGTGCCGAGAATCGCGGTCAGGATGTTGTTGAAATCATGCGCGACGCCGCCCGCCAATTGCCCGACCGCCTGCATCTTCGTCGCCTGGGCGATTTCGCGCTTGAGGCGCGCCTCCTCGCTATTGTCCTTGAGGCTAAGCAGCACGGCGGCGCTGCCGAGGCCCCGCGCGCCAGCGACGGTGAGCGCGACCGGCTCCTCCGGATTGGCCTTGAGCCGCACCGCGAGATCGCCCGACAGTGCGCGGCCGCGGCCGAAGCGGCGCACCGCATCCGACACCGCCGCCTTGTCCTCATCGACGACCAGGTCGCCGGGCCAGGCCGGCGTTTCGTTCGCGCCGAGGCTCGCCGCGCGGCGGAAGCCCTTGTTGAGGAAGACAAAGCGGCCGTCGCTATCGGCGAGCGCGAGGCCGAGCGGCAGGCTTTCCAGCAAGGCGTGGATATGGGCGGCGTCATCCTCGCCGAGCCGCGCGCCGGAGACGTCATCGAGCAACAGGAAAAAGCTCGGCGCATTGGCGGCGTCGCCGGCCGGCACCTGGATGATGCGCAGCGCCGGGGCGCCCTTGCCTTCGAGCGCGAGACGGAACTGGCCGTCCTCCGAGGCGGCGAGGAAATTGACCAGGCTTGTTCCGGCGACGCCCTCGCTATCGTCGGCGACGGCGCGCTGGATGAAACCGGGATTGGCGGCGTGGATGCGCCCCTCCGCGTCGGTCAGGGCCACCATCACCCCGGCTTCGCCGAGCCGGCGCCCGCCGTCGCCGTGGAGGAGGCGCATTCCCTCGACCACCGGATCGGCCCCGCCGGCGCGCGCGATCCGCCAGAGCAGCCAGCCCTGCGATCCGATGGCGCGGGCCGCCGTGACGTAGGGTTGAGCGCCCAAAACGACTTGGGAAAGCTCCGCCGCGCCGTCGCGCCGCGCGGCCTGCGCGACCGGCGAGAAGGCGGCGTCGAGTTCCACCGGCGCGGCACCGCCGCCGAACCATTCGCCCCACAGCCGGTTGGCCGAGATCAAGCGGTCGCCGCCGTCCGTCACCGCCATCGCCGCGTCGCTCGCATCGAGCGCTGCGCGGAGCAGGACCGGCTCGATGCCTGACCCGGTTTGCGCGGGAAGCGCGGCATCGGATGGCGTGCGCCGGTTGAGCAGCAACATGAGGCCACCCGCGCCGAGCAGCCCGGCGGCGAAGAGAAGGGTGAAAGTGCGGTCCTCGATCGCCCAGAGCAGCAAGGCGGCCGAGGCCAAAGCCGCCACCAGGAAAAGCGCCGTGTCGCGCGCCCGACCCGCCCGCGCGGCGGTCATCCGCTTTCGGCGTAGCGTCGCGCCCGCCGCCGCCACTTGCGCCCCTGCCAAAGCCGCCACACCACAACCGCGATGAAATAGCTGACCAATGCACTGCCGACGGCGACGATGAAGAGGCCGATGACGAGCGCCGGCGCGGCGTCCGAGGCGAGCCAGGCGAACCAGTCGCGGATCGGCGCCTGCCGTTCGTACATTGTCATGATCGCGCTCGTATCGGCGTGGAAGCCGAAGAGATTGCCGACCGGGATCGAAGCGAGGATCAGGAATGGCGTTGTGAAGGGGTTGGTGAGGAACGTCATCCCCGCGGCGATCGGGATATTGCCGCGCACCGGCAGGCAGAACAAAGCTGCGCCGATGATCTGGACACCCGGGATCAGGAAGAAGACGCCGACGAACATCCCCATCGCGACGCCGCGCGGCACCGAGCGGCGGGTGAAGCGCCAGAACTCGCTGTGCAGGATGCGCGTGCCGAAGGGCTTGATCCAGCGGCTCTCGGCCATCTGGTCCCGCGTCGGCATATTGTTGGCAACCCAGCGATCGACCCAGGATTTTTGCGCCGGCGGCGGAGATGCTGGCGGTGGGGGCGCTTCAGCCATGTTGCCTCAACAGCCTGCCCTGCTCGCGCTTCCAGTCTTTTTCTTTCTCATAATCCCGCTTGTCGTGGCTCTTGCGGCCTTTGGCGAGCGCGATTTCGACCTTCGCCCGGCCGCGCGCGTTGAAATAGATGGAAAGCGGGACGAGCGTCATCCCCTGGCGCATGACCGCACCGAACAATTTCTCGATCTGCCGCGCCTTGAGCAGCAAGGTACGCGGCCGCTTCGGCTCATGATTGTTACGGTTGCCATGGCTAAATTCGGGGATTGTGGCGTTGATCAGCCTGACCACGCCATCCTTCACCTCCGCATAGGATTCGGCGATCGAGCCCTCCCCGCAACGCAGGCTCTTCACCTCGGTCCCGGTCAGCGCGATGCCGGCCTCGAACACCTGATCGATGGCATAATCGAACCGCGCCCGCCGATTCTCGGCGACCACCTTCGTCTTGTCGAACTCGGGATGATGGGGACGGGCCATGGGGACTTTTCTGGGACTGCGATCACCCAAACCCGTTCGGGCTGAGCCTGTCGAAGCCCTGCCCTTCTTGCGGCAAAAAGGAAAGGACAGTCCTTCGACAAGCTCAGGATGAGCGGCAAGAGTTCGATTCAGATCAGAGCAGCGTGCACCAGAGCCGCATCAACCGCGGCGCGACTCGCGTCGCTCGGTGGCATCATTGGCAGCCGCAGCGCGGCCGAGAAACCGCCATGCACACGGGAGAGAGCATATTTGACGGGGCCGGGTGAGGCGTCGGTGAAGAGCGCGGCGTGGAGCGGGTAGAGCCTGTCTTGGAGCGCAAGAGCGTCGTTCCATCGGCCCTCGCCGCAGGCCCACTGGAAATCGGCGCAGAGTCGCGGCGCCACATTGGCGGTGACCGAGATGCAGCCGCCCCCACCCATCGCGTTGAAGCCCAAAGCCATGTCGTCATTGCCGGAGAGCTGGACGAAGTCGGCGCCGCAAGCGAGGCGCTGGGCGGAGACGCGGGCGAGGTTGCCGGTGGCGTCCTTGACGCCGATCACCCCCGGCAGATTCGCTAGCCGCGCCATTGTCTCGACCGCTATGTCGGTGACAGTGCGCGACGGCACGTTGTAGAGGATGATCGGCAGATCGACCGCCTCGGCGATGGCCGCGATATGGGCGTAAATGCCCTCCTGATTTGGCCGGTTGTAATAAGGCGGGACGTGCAGGGCCGCATCCGCGCCCGCTTCCTTCGCGGCGCGGGTCAGCTCGATCGCGTGGGCCGTGTTGTTGGAACCGCAGCCGGCGATCACCTTCACCCGTCCTGACGCGGCCTCTACGGCGAGCTCGATGCACTGGCGATGCTCGGCCGCCGTCAGCGTCGCCGATTCGCCGGTCGTGCCACACGGCACCAAAGCAGCGCTGCCTTCGGTCACCTGCCAGACGCAGAAATCCCGATAGGCGCGCGCATCCAACGCTTCGTCGCGGAAAATCGTCACCAGAGCCGGGATCGACCCGCTGAACATGCTTGTCTCCTTCACCTAGTCCGCCAAAGACTTAATAGCCGTTCGCGGCGAGGCCGGGTGTTCATGGCCTGATAAGGAGGGGCGCGTCATTCTGTCCAGCATGGTCAAGGGTCCGGTCCTCATTCTCCTGTGCGGTATTTCCGCCGCGGCGCTCGCCACCAGTGCCGCCCCGGTCGTGCCGGCGAGCGCGCCACAGCCCAGGATCGGGCTGGTGGTCGGCATGGTGGGGCAATATGGCTCGGTGCAGCAGGTCCCGGCGATCGGGTCCGCCGTGGCGCGCTGGAACAGCCTGCGGCAGAGCGACAGCCTGCCCTTCTCTTCTTACTCCTCCTTCCTGACCAGCTATCGTGGCTGGCCGGGGGAAGCGGCCATGCGCCGCTCGGCCGAGGCGCGGCTTTCGGTCGAGCCCGTCTCCCCGCGAGAGGTCCTCCGTTATTTCGACGCGTTGCCGCCGGTCACGGCTGGGGGGCATGCGCAGCGCGCGCTCGCCTTGCTCGCGGAAGGGCGGCGCGGCGACGCGCTTGCCGCTGCCCGAACCGCCTGGGCGATGGGGCTCTTGCCCCAGGCCGACGAGCAGCGCTTGCTCGGCGCTTTCTCGGGCGGCCTGACCTCGGCCGATCATGATGCGCGGATCGACGCCTTGCTCTCCAATGGCGACCGGGTCACCGCGGCGCGCAATCTGAGCTGGGCCTCCCCCGGCCGGCGCGCGATCTTCGAAGCGCGCCTGGCCATGCAGAATCGCGCCGGCGACGCCGCCTCGCGCCTCGGCCTCGTCGCCTCGGCGGGCGCGAGTGACGCCGGCTTGCTGATCGATCGCGCAGGCTGGATGCGGACCAATGGCGACAGCTATGGCGCGCGGGCTTTGCTCGCCCAGCCGCGCCGGCTGACGACGCGTCCGGCCAATCCCGAAAAATTCATGGAAGCCGTCGTCGCCATCGCGCGCCAAGCCGTCAATGACCGGCAATGGACACTCGCCTACCAGATCGCGAGCCAGGTCGACGACATCTTCCCGGCTGGCACCGACGTCTCGACCCGCTCCTATGGCGAGCGCGACGAATATACCAACCTCACCTGGCTCGCCGGGACGGCGGCGCTGAACATGGGCCGCAGCGCGGACGCGGCGGCAATGTTCGATCGCTATGGCCGGGGCGCCGCGTCATCTCAGACCCGGGCCAAGGGCTTTTACTGGGCTGCCCGCGCGACCGGCTTTCGCGACGAGCGGGCGACGCGTTTCCTCGAACTGGCGGCCGCCAGCCCCGACCAGTTTTACGGCTTGCTGGCACTCGAGCGGCTTGGCCGCACGCCGCCCCCACCGGCTGTGGGTGCGCCGACAAGCGCGGGCGATCGCGCCGCCTTCGCCTCCCGTCCGCTCGCCGATGCGACCCGTTATCTCGGCACCACCGGGCAGCGCGGCGAGCAGACGCTCTTCATCCGCGCCCTCGCGCAGAGCCTGCGCACCGAGAGCGAGCGGCTTGCCGCGTCCGAGTTCGGGCGGATGATCGGCCGACTCGATACCGGCGTCTGGGTGGCGCGCGAGGCGCGGGCGATGGGGGACACTTTCTATTTCCGCGCCGCCTTCCCCGAAGTCACCATCCCGCCCGCCTATCGCAACCACTGGGCGGCGGCACACGGCATCATGCGCCAGGAAAGCTCCTTCGAGCGCAGCGCGGTCAGCCCGGCCGGGGCGCGCGGCATGATGCAGCTCATGCCGGCCACCGCGGCGGCCGAGGCGCGCCGGCTCGGCGTCCCGTTGAGTGTCGGCCGGCTGACCGAGGACCCGCAATATAATGTCCTGATCGGCTCGCATCACCTCAGCGGACTCATGGATCGAAACGGCAACAATCTGATCCTGGTCGCGGTCGCCTATAATGCCGGGCAGGGCCGGGTTCCGCAGTGGATCGCGCGCAACGGCGACCCGCGCTCAAGCCAGACCGACGTGCTGCGCTGGATCGAGGACGTGCCTTTTTCGGAGACGCGCAATTACATCCAGCGCGTGATCGAAAATGCGATGGTCTATGATCTGATGGACCCCAATGGCCCTCGTTCGCAGGGGCGTGTCTCCTATTTCCTGGGCCGGCGCGGGCTCTGAGCGATCGGCGGACCTACCTGACGCCGGCCGGCTATCGCGCCCTGCGCGAGGAATATGAGGCCTTGTTCGCCGGCGAGCGCCCAAAGCTCCTCGAGACGATCGCCTGGGCGGCGGCGAATGGCGACCGCTCTGAAAATGCCGATTATCAATATGGCCGGCGGCGGTTGCGCGAGGTGGACCGGCGGATCAATTTCCTCGCCCGGCGGATGAAGGACGCGAAGGTCGTTGATCCCGCGCGGCAGGAGGATCGCAGCCGAGTATGGTTCGGCGCGACCGTGACGCTGGTGGATGCCGATGACTCCCAGCGCGTCGTCACCCTCGTCGGCGAGGACGAAGCGGATGCGGGCGCAGGGAGGATCAGCTTTGACTCACCGCTCGCCCGCGCCATCCGCAGCGCGGGGATCGGCGACACGCGCACCGTACGGTTGCCTGCCGGTGAAATGGACTATGAGGTGATCGCGATCACCTATCCCTAATGTGGCTTGCGCCCGCGCAGATCGCGCGGACTTGCGCCTGTCCACCGCTTGAAGGCGCGCGAGAAGGCGGCAGGATCGGAATAGCCGAGCCGCCAAGCGGCTTCTTTGACTGGCAGGCCCTCGTTACGGATCAGGCGCAACGCGAGGCGGCGGCGCAGGCCATTGAGCACGTCTTCGAAGGTCGTGCCCTCGGCCTTGAGCCTCCGGTAGAGCGTCTGACGGCTGTATCCGAGCGCGCGCGCGACCTCCTCGACCCGGATCGGCCCGGCGCCGAGCAAGGGTTCGATTTGCCGCTCCACCATGAGGCGAAACGGCGTCTCGCGGGATGCGCGGTTTCGCACCACCCCTTTCGCGATCCGGTCCATGAACGCGAAGAATGGGCGCCGTGTTGCGGGCACCGAAGCTGGTGTTTCCGGGCGACGGCGGAGGGAGGACAGGACGAAGCCCAGCGCTTCCGGCAGCACCAACGTGCAATTGTCCCGCCGAGCGCAGGTGCCGCAGGACTGCGCCGTCATCTTCTCGATGCAACCTGCGAGCATGCTTTTGTCCTCCCCGGTCATGGGCGCAACTGTCCTATGTCGATAATACACATGGGCATCGAAGGCGCAAGGGAGGGACGTGTGATCGGGCTTATGTTGATCCATATCGTCGGCGGCAGCATCGCCTTGCTGTCCGGCGCGGGTGCGTTGATGTTTAGCAAGGGCGGGCGCTGGCACGCGCGGGCGGGCTCAACGTTCTTCGTCTCGATGCTGGTCCTCGCCGGCACCGGCGCGGTATCGCGGCGCTGAAGCCCGAGCGCGGCACGGCGGTGATCGGCATCTTCACCTGCTATCTGGTCGCCACCGCCTGGTCGGCCGCGCGACGGCGCGACGGCAAGCCCGGCCGGCTCGAGCATGTGGCGCTTGCCGTGGCTGTCGCATGTGTCGCGGCCCTTGTCCTGCTCGGCATTGAGGGAATGAACGATCCGCGTGGACGGGTCGATAGCCTGCCCTGGCAGGTTCATTTCGTCTTCGGCTCGGTGGCAGCGCTTGCGGTCGCGCTCGACCTCAACTTCATCTTGCGCCGCCAGCTCTCCGGCGTGCAGCGGATCGGCCGGCATTTGTGGCGGATGTCGGCCGCGATGTTCATCGCAACCTCGTCCTTCTTCCAGGGTCAGGAGGACAAATTTCCGGAAGCCTGGCAGGGGGCGATCCTGTGGAACGCGCTGCCGCTCATGGTGCTCGCGGCGATGATCTTCTGGATTTTCCGGGTCCGCTTCGGCGCAGCGTTCCGGAAATGGCCGCCCAGGATCGCCGAGGCGACGGACAAAGCCGATATGGCGGCTTGATCAGCGCGCCCAGCGCCCCGCCGCTGCGACCAGCGCAGTGCGGATCTCGGGATCGGTGATGCGCATGTCGCGGTCTTGGTCGGCATAGCGGCGGAACCAGATATTGGCGCGATGGGCGATGTCCTCGCTAACCACGCCTTCGGCGGCGTCGCGGAAGCCCAAGGTGACGATCATCCGCCCCTCGCGCGTTTCCTTGAGCCAGTCGTCGAGGATCTCGACGCCCGGCCCTTCAAGCTCGCCCTCATGGGGCTGACGCTCGCCGCTCCATTCCTGGCCGGCATAAGCGAAAGTGCCCCGATCGGAATAATCCGCGGCGCATGCCCCGACGCTAAGCCCCCCAATCGCCGCCACCAATGCCCGCTTCATCGCCGTCTCCGAAAATGTTTTCGGAGCGGAAATTAGCAGATCGGCGCGCGCCTGCCCTGGGCTTCGTTAACCACCCTGTGCCGCCTGTCCCGATCCGGGACGGCTTAGCTCTTGGGCTGCTCGGCCGTGCGGATGTTCAGCTCGCGCAATTGCTTGGCGGTGACCGCCCCCGGCGCGTTCATCATCAGATCCTCGGCGCGCTGGTTCATCGGGAAGAGCACGACCTCGCGGATATTGGGCTCGCCGGCGAGCAGCATGACGATCCGGTCGATGCCCGGGGCCGAGCCGCCGTGCGGCGGCGCGCCGAACTTGAAGGCGTTGATCATGCCCGAGAAATTGGTGTCCACGTCCGCTTGCGTGTAGCCGGCGATCTCGAACGCCTTGTACATGATGTCCGGGCGATGGTTGCGGATCGCACCCGACGACAGCTCCACGCCGTTGCAGACAATGTCGTACTGGAAGGCGAGGATATCGAGCGGGTCCTTGCTCTCCAGCGCTTCCAGCCCGCCCTGCGGCATCGAGAAGGGATTGTGGCTGAAGTCGACCCTCTTCGCGTCCTCGTCATGTTCGTACATCGGAAAATCGACGATCCAGCAGAATTTGAATTCGTCGTCGGCGATCAACTCCAGTTGCTCGCCGATCCGCGTGCGGGCGAGGCCGGCCAGCTTCGCGACGGCCCCTTCCTTGCCCGCGGCAAAGAAGATGCCGTCATTGGGGCCGAGGCCGAGAGCGTCGGCGATCGCCTTCATCCCCTCCTGGCCATGATTGTTGGCGATCGGGCCGCCGAAGACGCCGTCCTTCTGCGTCGCATAGCCAAGGCCTGGAAAGCCTTCTGACTGCGCCCAGCCGTTCACGTCATCGAAGAACTTGCGGCTTTTTTCGGCGGTACTAGGCGCCGGAATGGCGCGCACGACATCGCCCGCGTCGACCATCGAAGCGAAGCGGCCGAAGCCAGAGCCTTTGAAATGGTCGGAGACGTCGGTGATCAGGATCGGATTGCGCAGGTCCGGCTTGTCGGACCCGTATTTGAGCATCGATTCGCGATAGGGGATGCGCGGGAATTCGCCGGCTGGCGTCACGCTTTTGCCGTTGGCGAACTCCTCGAACACGCCCGCCAATACAGGCTCGATCGCTTCGAAAACATCGTCTTGCGTGACGAAGCTCATTTCGAAATCGAGCTGGTAAAACTCACCCGGCGAGCGGTCGGCGCGGGCGTCCTCATCGCGAAAACAGGGTGCGATCTGGAAATAGCGGTCGAAGCCGGCGACCATGATGAGCTGCTTGAACATCTGCGGTGCCTGCGGGAGCGCGTAGAACTTGCCCGGGTGGACGCGGCTGGGGACGAGATAGTCGCGCGCGCCTTCAGGGCTCGACGCGGTCAGGATCGGCGTCTGGAATTCGGTGAAGCCGGACTCGATCATGCGGCGGCGGATCGAGCTGATCACCTGACTCCTGAGCACGATATTGGCGTGCAGCCGCTCGCGACGCAGATCAAGGTAGCGATAGCGGAGGCGAATATCCTCGGGATAGTCCGCCTCGCCCGCTACCGGCAGCGGCAATTCCTCCGCCGCCGATTGCACAATCACATCGTCCGCGACCACCTCGATCGTCCCGGTCGCCATGTTCGCATTGGCCGCCTCGGGGCCGCGCGACACCACCTCGCCCTCGATCGTCACGACCGATTCGGCGCGCAGGGTCTCGAGCGTAGCCAGCGCCGGGCTTCCCGCCCGGGCGACGATCTGGGTGAGGCCGAAATGATCGCGCAAATCCACGAACAGCACGCCGCCATGGTCGCGCTTGCGATGGACCCAACCGGAGATTTTGACGCGGCTGCCGACGTCGCTGTCGCGCAGGGCGCCGCAATTGTGGGTGCGATAGGCATGGAGGGTCATGGCGAAACCGACTTTTTGGCAGGAATGGAAGGCCGCGTTGCAGCGCGCCGCAAGCTCCGCCGCTCTAGCCACTCGCGCCGCGGGCGTCACCCCATAACCGCAATGACCGGCTTGCCTGCCCTCCGTGGCGGCCTAGAGTGGCGGAACGCGGCTCATCGACGCCGGACACGCCAAACGGAGGAGCCAGCCCATGACCTATCGAGTCCTTGCCACCGCGTCGGTCTTCGCCTTGGCCGCGTGCAACCAGAGCGCGACGAACACTATGAATGTCGCGGCCAATGTCAGCACGACCAACAGCGCCGCTCCGGCGCCGGGCGTATTGCCTGCACCCACACCCGCGCCGCAGGCCGGAGGCGCCGCGCCCGAGGGCCGCTTCCAGCAATATGCCGCCTGCGCCAGCACCATGATAGCGGTCGCAAGGCTCTATTCCTCGATCGCGACTCAGCAGAGCGGCGCGGAGCGCGAGGCGATGATGGCGCGCGCCGCGGCGCGCGAGACGGCCGCGAGCGCCTTCCACGCCATGGCAGTACAGGTCGGCGCGACGATCGGCCGGACGTCGGCCGACGTCGATCGCGTGCGGGCGGAAACAGACGCTCAGATCGAGCAGGCCAGGCGGCGGATGCCATTCGAGGAGTTCGCCGCAACGGCGGCGCGTGAAGGCGATCAATGCACCCGGCTCGGTCAGCAGGCGAGTTGAGGGTTTAATCCACCGAAACCGCATATGCAGGGGCGGATTGCGGGGCTTCTCGGCTTTGCCGATGCGGCGGGTGGGCCTATAGGCTCCGCCATGCACGTCCACGCGCTCATTTCCGATTCCGAATCCCTGCGCCGCCTCTGTGAAAGACTCGCCCGCGCCCCCTTCGTCGCGGTGGACACCGAGTTCATGCGCGAAAACACCTATTGGCCCGATCTCTGCCTGTTTCAGGTGGCCAGCCATGAGGAAGCGGCGGCGATCGATCCCAAGGCGGAAGGGATCGATCTCTCGCCCTTGCTCAACCTCCTCGTCAACAATGAGGAGGTGCTCAAGGTCTTCCATGCCGGCGGGCAGGATATCGAGATCGTCTTCAATCTGACCGGCGGCACACCGCACCCGATGTTCGACACCCAGATCGCGGCGATGGCGCTCGGGCTGGGCGAGCAGGTCGGTTATCAGAATCTCGTCGAGAGCCTGCTCGGCCGCAATCTCGACAAGGGCGCGCGCTTCACCGATTGGGCACGCCGCCCGCTCGACAAGCGCCAGATCGACTATGCGATCGGCGACGTCACCCACCTTGCCGAGTTGTTCCCCAAGATGCTCGAGCGCCTGAAGCGCACCGGACGCGGAGGCTGGCTGGACCAGGAAATGGAGCGGATTTCCGATCGCGCCAATTATGTGAACGATCCGGCGCTCGCCTGGAAGAAGGTCAAGATCGCGAGCCGCAAGGCCGAGGTGCTGGGCCGTCTCAAGGCGCTCGCCGGGTGGCGCGAGATCGAGGCGCGCTCGAAGAATCTCCCCCGCGGCCGGATCATGAAGGACGAAACGCTCGCTGACGTCGCGATGCACCCGCCCTCGGATCAGGAGGCCTTGGGCAAGGTGCGCGGCCTCTCCGCGGCGTGGCGCACGAACGATATCGGCGCGCGGATGATGGAGGCTCTGGCCCATGCCGAGCCGCTCGGCGCCGACGAATTGCCGCCGCGTGACGATCGCGGGCCGGGACTTGGCCGCGAAGGCGCTTTGGTCGCCGACCTGCTCAAGCTGCTGCTCAAGATCCGCGCCAAGGAGAGCAATGTTGCGCCTCGCCTGGTTGCCCGCTCGGAGGAGCTGGAACTGCTTGCGGCGGGACGGCGCGAGGGGCTGGCCATTCTGGAAGGCTGGCGCTTCGAGGAATTCGGCCGCGATGCGCTCGATCTCGTCGAAGGACGCCTCGCCTTCGCGATCTTGCACGGCAAGCTGGTGATGACCCGCACCGAGGTGGCGGTGGAGGAGGAAATCGCATGAACCGAATTGCGCTCCCCTTTGTCCTCCTCGCCATCGGCTGTGCGCCCGCGCCGGAAACGGCCACGCCCGACCCGTTGTCGGGGCTGTGCAACGCCTCCCGATTGGGAAATCTCGTCGGGCGCGCTTATTCCGCCGCGCTGTCGGCAGAGGCGCAGCGGCGCAGCGGCGCGCGCGCCGTCCGCCGCATTCGGCCGGGCGACATGGTGACGATGGATTTTCGCGGCGATCGGCTCAACGTGCATCTCGACGGCGCGGATCGCGTCAATCGCTTCGACTGCGGTTAGGCTGAGGTCACGATTTCCGGCTTCAGGTTCAAGGTCGTCGCCAGCGCCTTCAGTCGCCGCTCGACAATCTCCCCCGCCAAGGCGGCATCGCTCAGCACGAGGCGGAGTGCATCGCCCTTTCGCTCGAGCCGGCTCCGCTCAAGGCCCGCCGCGACGCCGCCGCTCAGGCGCTGGCCAAGCCGGATCGCCTGACCCCAGGCGGTCGCGCGTTCCTGATCGTCGGGCGGGCAGAGTGCGGCGATCGCCGGATAGGGCAGAGCCTTGCCACCGCCGAAGCCGGAGAACAAAGCCTGAGCGAGCATGACCCGCCCGGGCGCGTCGATCGCCACCCAATTGCCGTGCAGCGCCATATCGATGCCGCGCTCGGCGCGAAAATCGGGATGCGCCGCCCAGGCGATGTCCGAGAGCAGGCAGGCGGCCAGGCGCAAGCGGGCGCAGCGCGGATCGTCGGGGAAGATGCCACCAAGCCAGCCATCGAGAAGGTCGCCATGCGGCGCGAAGCGGCCCAGCCCTGCCCCGGCCTCGCGCGCAGCCTCGACGAGCGGATCGCGCGCACGCGTCGCGTCGTCGAGCGCGGCGTACATCAATCCTTCCCGGATGCCGAAACCGGAGGCGACGAGGCTGCCCGGCCGCAGCGCCTCGATCAGCGCCTCGAGCAGCAAATTCGCTCGCGGCAGGCTCGACAGGCGCGACGATGAAACGCCGCCCAGCGCGCGCAGCAGATCTTTGTCCTGGCCCTTCACGGGCTCGCGCAACGCGGCCGGCCGATCGATGGCGAGCACATGCTGATGGACGATGGGCAAAGGGTGATCGGTCAGCGCCATCTCGATGCGGGCGAGCGCGCGCCAGCTTCCGCCGACCATGTACAAAGGCCGGCCTTCCGCCGCGCCGCCGAACCCCGCTGCGCCGACGATCTTGCGAACGCGCCGCGCGAAGCCCTCTTCGCCGCCCTCCATCAAGGCGGCGAGACGGAGCACACCGAGCGGCAATGTCGCCCCGCGCCGCACCTTGCCATCCGACACCTCGGCCAGCTCCAGGCTGCCGCCGCCGAGATCGCCGACAATACCGTCGGCCCGCGGAATGGCCGAAATCACGCCGAGGCCGGCGAGCCGCGCTTCTTCCTTACCGGAGAGCAACTCGGGCGCGAGGCCGAGCGCAGTGATCGCGTCGAGAAAGGCCGCACCGTTCGAGGCGTCGCGAACGGCCGCAGTGGCGACGGTGCGGGTGGCAACGACCCCCATCTGGCGGGCGAGCAGGGCAAAGCGGCTCAGCGCGGCCAGAGCACGCGCCTGCGCCTCGGCGCCGAGCGCGCCGGTTTCCGCCATGTCCCGGCCAAGGCCGGCCATCACCTTCTCGTTGAAGATAACCGAGGGCGCACGCGTCGCGCCGGAATAGACGACGAGGCGAACGCTGTTCGAGCCGATGTCGATGATGGCGACCGGCGCGGCCGCGGTCATATGCCTGCCCCTCAGTGCAGGCCGCGCGGCAGGCGCAGCTTCTTCGGGATCGCACCGTCCGAATGGACCGCATCGCCGCGGCCGGAAAGCGACGGGTTGGTCATGAAATAATGATGTAGGTTGAACGGCTTGCCTTCGCCCTCGGCGACGAACCGCTGATAACTGCCGTCGGCAAGCAGGCGCCAACTCTGCTCGACGTCCAGGATGTTGGCGACCATCACCTGATCGAGAACCTGGGCATGGACGGTGTCGTTGAGCAAAGGCAGCGCATATTCGACCCGCCGGTCGAGATTGCGCGGCATCCAGTCGGCCGAGCTGATCAGAATCGATGCTTCGCGATTGGGCAGGGCATCGCCATTGCCGAAGCACCAGATGCGACTGTGCTCGAGGAAGCGGCCGACGATCGACTTGACGCGGATATTCTCGGAAAGTCCCGGCACGCCGGGCCGCAGGCAGCAAATGCCGCGAATGATCAGGTCGATCTGCACCCCGGCGGCGCTTGCTTCGTAGAGCTTGTCGATGACAGCGGCATCGACGATCGAGTTGAGTTTGGCCCAAATCGCCGCCGGACGGCCTCCTCGCGCATGGGCGATCTCGGCATCGATGCCGGCGACTAGATCCTGACGAAGGTCGCGTGGCGACATACTGATCAGCTCAAGCGCGCGCGGCTCGATATAGCCGGTAATGTAGTTGAAGATGTCGGCGACATCGCTGCCGACACGCGGATCGGCGGTGAAGAAGCTGATGTCGGTATAGATGCGCGCCGTCACCGGATGATAATTACCCGTGCCAAGGTGGCAGTAGGTCTTGTACCCGCCCTCCTCGCGGCGCACGACCATCGACATCTTGGCGTGCGTCTTCCATTCTATGAACCCGTACACAACCTGGACACCGGCGCGCTCCAGCGCGCTCGCCCACATCAGATTCTGCTCTTCGTCGAAGCGCGCCTTCAGTTCGATGACGGCGGTCACCGACTTGCCCGATTCGGCCGCCGCGATCAGGGCGTTGACCACCGCCGATTGCTTGCCCGCGCGGTAGAGTGTCTGCTTGATGGCAATGACGCCGGGATCCTCGGCGGCCTGGCGGAGAAAGGCCAGGACAACGTCGAAGCTCTCATAAGGGTGGTGGACGACGATGTCCTTGGCCCGGATCGCGGCGAAGCAATCGCCGTCATATTCGCGCACCCGCTCCGGGAAGCGCGGCGTGAAGGGCGGGAATTTGAGGTCGGGGCGATCCTCCTCGACCAGCTGCGCGAGATCGGCGATGCCGAGGAAGCCGGTCGATTCGTAGACGAGCGCGTCGCTCGCATCGATGCCTTCGCGGACCAAAGCTTCGAGGGCATCGGGAATGTCCGCCTCCAGCTTCAGTCGGATCACCCTGCCCCGCCGCCGGCGCTTGAGCGCGGTGCGGAAGAAACGGACGAGGTCTTCCGCCTCTTCCTCAATCTCGATGTCGCTGTCGCGGATGATGCGGAAGGCGCCGCCGCCGAGCAGGCGATAGCCGGGGAAGAGCTTGGCGATCTGGCGACGGATCACCGTCTCGATCGGCACGTAGCGCGCCGCTTCACCCGGCATGCGCACGAAGCGCGGCAGAGCGGCGGGGACCATCAACAATTCGCGGATCGGCTCGCCATCGGAAATGCGACGCAGATCGAAGATCAGCGAGAAGCCGCGATTGGGAATGAACGGAAAAGGGTGCGACGGATCGATCGCCTGTGGCGTCAGGACGCGGGAAATATGGTCGTCGAAATGCTTTTCGAGCCAGAGATCGTCCTCGGCGGTAATATGATCGTTGCCCAGTACGTCGAGCCCGGCGCCGCGCAGCGCCTCGCGCAATTCGCGCCACACCTGTTGCTGGGCGGCGGTCAGCGCGTCGGCTTCGCTGGCGATCGCGGCGAGCTGCTGAGTGGGGGTCAGCCCGTCTGCCGAGCGCTCATCGATCTTAGCGAGCTGTTGACCCTTCAGGCCGGCGACGCGGACCATGAAGAATTCATCGATATTGCTTCCCGAAATGGAGAGGAAGCGCAGCCGCTCCAGCAGTGGGTGGGCGGGGTTGCAGGCTTCCTCCAGGACGCGCCGGTTAAAGGCCAGCCAGGACAGCTCGCGGTTGAAATAGCGCGGCTCCGCGCCGGCGCTCGCCGCTATTTGCTCCGCCGATGGCGCGGCTCCGGTCACTCCTTCAGGCACTTCGCCTCGCTCTCCCCATCAGGCCCGCTTCCTCGAGCGCGCGCTTCGCCAATGGGACAGTGATGCGACGATGATGTGACAGCATGACGGAATCGAGCACCCCAACGACGCTTTGCAAGGCGACATAACTACGTTCGATCCGCGGCACGAGGAAGTCGCCCAGTTCCTGCGGCGCCGCGACGCCCCGATCGGCGAGCAATTTGACGATGAGCTGGCCGATCAAAGCGTCGTCCGGCCCTGTGATCTCGACGATCGGCGTCGCCGCGAGGCGCGAGCGCAGATCCGGCAACCTGATGCCCCAGCCGGCCGGAGGAGCCGACGCGATGATGAGCAACGGGCGGCGCGCTTGCTGCGCCTCGTTCCAGGCGTGGAAGAGCCCCTCCTCGTCATGATCCTCGGCATCGTCGAACAGGCGGCCGTCCGTTTTGCGCACGAAAATTCGGCCGAGCAGGCTGCGACCCGATTTGCGCGGGCCGACCAGAACGGTCGCCATGACCGGCCAGAGCGCCCAGCGGCGCAGATGATCGAAGGCATTACGATTACATTCGGAGAGGAGGAAATCCTCCTCTTTGTCCGCGACCGGCCAAGCGAGCGGAAGGGCGATCTGGTTCATCGCCCCGTCCTCCGCCGTCTCAGCGGGAGATGCGGAGGGTATTTCCCCCCACGACCTGGACCTGCCAGCCTTGCGCGCGCAACGCGGCCTGAAGTGCTGCCGCATCGCCGGAATAGGTTACCCGCATTACCGAGGTGCCGCCGAGCGCGAGGCTGGTTGTGATCGCCGAATTGACGCCGCTCGCGCGGCTGACCGAGACCTCGGCGGTCTGCACGGCCGCGGCGTCGGGCGTCTCCACCTGGATGCTGAACGATTGCACCGCGCCGGTCGGCGTCGGCGCCGTCTCTTCCGGCTCAGCCTCGGGCTCGGCCTCCTCAATCTCCCGCTGAACCGCCGGCTCAATGATCACCAGGCTCGGATCGGGTTGGAGCAACCCGGCGTCGAGCGCGCGCCGATAGACCATGTCCATCCGCCTGACGCCCTCGTCGAGCATCGTTCGCAAGCCGGCGCTGTCGGCCGCGCTCAGAGTGAAGCGGCCGAGAATCTGGCCGTCTGGGCCGAAGCGGGCGGTGAAGATGCCGCGCGCCGGACCGCCGGGGAAGGCGCGGCGGATCTCGACCTCGGCGATCACCAGATCGGCCGCGCCATATTGATCGAGGATCATCCGCCACCAGCCACGCCCCCGCCGACGGCTCTGCGCGACGTTGAGCAGCAAGGGATCGACGCCCGTTCCGGAGGTGCGGACGTAATCGATCGGCGTCTGCACGGTGCGGAACTCGGCCCAGGCGCGCTGCCACTCGTTGCGCATCTCGAAGCTGTAGGCGGCGGCGCCGGTGGTCATGATCGGGATGACGAGAACAGGGGCCGAACGCCGGACCAGCCCGGCCACGCCGAGCATCTGGCCGGTGCGGGCGCGATCGAAGAGGACGCCGAGGCGCGCGATATAGCGCGTCGGGCCGATCTGCTCGCTTTCGATGACGATGCCGGAGACGATCGTGTTGAGCACGCTTTCCGACAGGTTCGGTGCCTGCGTGATCGGCCGGCCGGTGGTGCGCGACCAGAGCATCCGCCAGCCTTCGCGCTGCGCCTGGCGCCAGCCCGCGACGCGCGCGCGCTCGGCATTTTCCGCCGAAACATCGACCTGGACGCCGAGCACCTCGAAATTGCTGGTGGAATCGATCGGCGCGATGCCGCGCTCCGCCCCCTCGAGCTGGGCGTAAAGCAGCCCCGCCCCCGCCGCGACAAGCAGCAGGCAGAGCGGAATCGCGAGGAGAAGGAGACGGCGCGGCTGCACGGGCGCCTTTCTGGCGAGTTGGGCGTGGAAATCCAAGGGCGTTGTGGCTAGGCGAGCCGGTGTGAGCGGGAATGAAAGCTATACATACGCCAAAGCCGGCGTCGATATCGCCGCCGGCAATGCGCTGGTCAAGGCGATCGCGCCGCTGGCCAAAGCAACGGCGCGGCCCGGCGCGGACGCGGCCTTGGGCGGCTTCGGTGGTTTCTTCGACCTGAAGGCGGCGGGATATCGCGATCCATTGCTGGTCGCCGCCAATGACGGCGTCGGCACCAAGTTGAAGCTGGCGATCGAGCATGGCCGCCATGATGGCGTCGGCATCGACCTCGTCGCAATGTGCGCCAACGATCTTATCGTGCAGGGCGCCGAGCCGCTCTTCTTCCTCGATTATTTTGCTACCGCGAAGCTCGAGGCGGCGGTCGCCGAGCGGGTCATCGCCTCGATCGCCGAGGGCTGCAAACAGGCCGGCTGCGCCCTGATCGGCGGCGAAACCGCGGAAATGCCGGGCATGTATGCGCCGGGCGATTATGACCTTGCCGGCTTCTGCGTCGGCGCGGTCGAGCGTAATGAGGCGCTGACGGGGGCGCAGGTTCAGGCCGGTGACGTCATCATCGGCATTGCTTCGTCGGGCGTCCATTCGAACGGTTTCTCGCTGGTGCGGCGGCTGGCGGCGGACAAGAGCTGGAAGCTCGATCGACCGGCCTTGTTCGATCAGGACCGCTTGCTGATCGATCTCCTGCTCGCGCCGACACAAATCTATGTCCGGGCGCTCCTGCCTCTGGTTCGCTCCGGCAAGATCGCGGCGCTGGCTCATATCACCGGCGGCGGCTTGCTCGAAAATATCCCGCGTGTGCTCCCCGACGGACTGCATGCGACGGTCGACGCCGATCTTTGGCCGCAGCCCCGCCTGATGGCCTTCCTGCAGGCGCAGGGGAATGTCGAGCCGGGCGAGTTCGCACGCACCTTCAATTGCGGGATCGGCATGGCGGCGATCGTCCGGCCCGATTCGGTCGAAGACGTAGTCGCGGCGCTGGGGGCGGCGGGCGAGACGGCCTTCCCGATCGGCGCGATTGGCGCGGGTCAAAAGGGTTGTACCGTCCACGGCGCGACCGAGACCTGGAGCGCGCGCGCCGACTGGTCGACCACCCATCATGGCTGAGCGGCTCCGGGTCGGCGTCCTGCTCTCGGGTCGCGGCTCAAACATGCTCGCTCTGTCCGAATATAAGCGGCGCGACGCCGATCGTTTTTATGACATCGTCCAGGTCGTTTCGAACGTGCCCGAAGCGCGCGGGCTAGTGCTGGCCAAAAGGCTCGGCATTCCGGCATGGTCGAAAAGCCATCAGGGCATGACGCGCGAGGAATTCGATGGCGAGGTCGAGGCGATCCTGCGCGCGGTTGGCGTCGAGGTGGTGGCTCTCGCCGGCTATATGCGCCTGCTCTCGCCCGCCTTCATCGCGCGCTGGCCGGATCGCATCCTCAACGTCCATCCCAGTCTGTTGCCCGCCCACAAGGGCCTCGACACGCACCAGCGCGCGATCCTCGCCGGCGACGAATATGCCGGCTGCTCGGTCCATCTCGTAAGCAACGAGCTCGATTCAGGGCGAGTGCTGGCGCAGGAGCGGGTGAAGATCCTGCCGCGCGACGATGCCGAAAGCCTCGCCGCGCGCGTGTTGGAGGCCGAGCATCGGCTCTATCCGATGGCGCTCGACGCGTTCTGCCGCGCTATCGCGTTCGAGGCCAGCTGACCGTCCCGTCATCGGCGATGGTGACGCCCGCACCCGGCAGATCCTGGCGTGTGAGCTCGGCGATCCGCCGCGCCGCGCCGCCTGTCGGATCCAGCGCCGGCCCGCCCGGGCGCGTCTGGATCGCCGAGACGATCCGGGCCGACACCAGCGCGCCGTCCCGCCCGACCTGAAGGTCCGCGATCGGCGCGAGGCCGCTGACACCGCTCAGGTTAAAGCGGCCATAGGTCCAGAAATTGCCGAGGCTGTAGGCGATGAAACGGCCGCGATAGACCTCGATCGCGCGCGGCACATGGGGGCCGTGGCAAAAGACGATGTCCGCGCCCGCATCGACCGCAGCATGGCCGAAAGCATAAGGATTGCCCCGATTTTCGCCGAGGAAAAGCTCATTGGCGCGGGTCAGCTGGCTGCGGCTCGAGCCCTCGGCGCCGATATGGCAGGAGACGACGACGACGTCGGCGCGGCGCCCGGCCTCCTGAACGATCGCGGCGAGGCGAGCGAGGTCGGTGACCTGCATGATGCCGGGATTGTGCCCGAAGGCGACCAGAGCGAAGCGCGTCCCGTCGGCGAGCGTCTGAACCCCGATCCGCGTTTCCGCCGAATCGCCGCCGCTGACGACCAGGCCGGCCGCAATCAGATTGCGATAGGTGGCGGCGCGGCCGGTTTCGCCGAAATCGCGGCTGTGATTGTTGGCGTTGGAAATGAGCGTGAAGCCCGCCCGACGCAGGTATCCCGCATGGAAAGGGGGGCTTCGGAAGGTGAAGCAGACCCGCGGATTGCCGCAGGCCTTGGCGTTCTCGCTGCTGGTGTGGATCGTGCCTTCCATGTTGCCGAAGACGACGTCGCCGGCGCGAAACAAGGCGGCGATCTCCCGCCCCACCACGGCGGAGGCGTCACCCGCCGGGGTCACGCGATCATCCATGATCGGTATCGGCCAATCGCTGCCGAGCATCATGTCGCCGACACCAATAACGCGATAGCTGGAACGCGGCGCGGCGCGCTGCGGCCTCGCGCCCTGATCGCCAACGGTCGCAACCGCCGCCTCGGTGGTGAGGAATCGCGAGCCGACGGCATAACCGGCGACGACAAGACCCGCGCCAAGCGCGCAGCGCGCGAACCAACGAAGCTGCAAAGCGAACCCTCCCCAAACGAAAATGCCCAATAGCAGGCGGACATGATCGAGGCGATTCGTTTCCGGTTCCATGTCGAGGCGGGAGATTCGGGGCGTTCGTCCCGGCCCCTGAACGACCCGCCTCTCTTTCGTTGCGTGGCCGCAATCAGCGGGACAGAGTGGCAAGCGGATCGCGGGGGTGTGTTTTTCCGACGATCAAGACGTGGACCGAGGCGCGGCGCCGACTTTGTTTTCCGCCGCCGCTGGCCCTTTTCGCGCCTTTACGGGAAGCCTGAATGTCATTTCTGGGGAAGAGCGCCATCGGCGCCGCTCTCGGCCTTGCCTGGCTCTCGGCCGCCTCTTTCGCTGAGCCGGCCGAGACACGCGCACCGGCCGCGATGGAGGCGGTGCAGCTTCGGGCCGATCCAGCCGTTGCTTCTTCCCTGCTGCCGGCGCCGGTGCTGCCCGAGACGCCGCGCCCGGCCACGGCAATTTCCGCAGCGTCGGATGAGGACGACCGGGAATTGGCCTGCATGACCCGCGTCGTCCTTTACGAGGCGGGAGCTGAACCACGGGCCGGTCAGGTGGCCGTGGCGCAGGTTGTGATGAACCGGGTGCGGTCACCCCGCTTCCCCGACAGCGTCTGCCGCGTGATTTATCAGCGCGGCCAGTTTTCCGCGATTCGCTCGTTCAATCCGCCGCGCAACGAGCGCTTGCGGCGCGCCATGGCGATCGCTCGCGACGTCATCGCCGGCGATGCAGAGCCGGTCGTCGGAAACGCACTCTACTTTCACGCCGCGCGAGTTCGGCCGGCCTTCGTCGCCAGCCGGACGCGCGTCGCCCGCATCGGCAACCACCTCTTCTATCGGTAAATCCGGAGCTCGGCCAACGGAGCCGATTGGCACTCAGCCAACAAGCTCTTCCGGCGCGAAGAAGAAGGCGATTTCGATCGCCGCATTCTCGTCGCTGTCGGAGCCGTGGACGCTGTTCGCCTCGATCGATTCGGCGTGCGCCTTGCGGATCGTGCCCTCGTCGGCGTCGGCCGGATTGGTCGCGCCCATGATCTTGCGGTTGCGGGTCACGGCGTCCTCGCCTTCCAGCACCTGCACGACGACCGGGCCGGAAGTCATGAAGGCGACGAGATCGTTGAAGAAAGGCCGCTCGCGGTGAACGCCGTAAAAGCCCTCGGCCTGCTCGCGGCTCATCCGGATGCGCTTGGAGGCGACGACGCTGAGGCCCGCCCCCTCCAGCATCGCGGTGACCGCGCCGGTGAGGTTGCGCCGCGTGGCGTCGGGCTTGATGATCGAAAAAGTGCGTGTCGTGGCCATGGCCCGAATATGCTCCGTGGATGAGAGGTCGATTTGGCGCGCTCTCTAGGCAGCGCGCGCAATTTGGGCAAGCGCCCTATCCTTCGTGATTCTCCGCGATGTAGCGGTCGAGCAGGGCGACGCCATAGCCGGTCGCGCCCTTGTCGTAGAGGTGGCTCGGCTTGTCCGACCAGACCATGCCGGCAATGTCGAGATGGGCCCATTTGACCCCCTCTTCGACGAAGCGGCCGAGGAAGCAGGCGGCAGTGATCGAGCCGCCCTCCCGCGACGCGCTGTTGCGCATGTCGGCGATCTGCGAGTCCATGATCTTGTCATAGGCCTCGCCCATCGGCAGCCGCCAGAGCTTGTCGCCGCTGCCCTTGCCCGCCGTCTCGAGCGCCGCAGCAAGCCCGTCGTCGTTCGAGAACATTCCGCCATATTCGTGACCCAGAGCGATGATCATCGCGCCGGTAAGTGTGGCGAGATCGATCATCACCTCCGGCTTCAGCTCGCGCTGCGCCCAGGTCATCGCGTCGGCGAGGACGAGACGGCCTTCCGCATCGGTGTTGATCACTTCGATCGTCTGCCCGGACATCGAGACGACGACGTCGCCGGGCCGCTGGGCATTGCCGTCCGGCATGTTTTCGGCGAGTGCGCAGACCCCGATGACATTAGCCTTCGCCTTGCGCGTCGCCAGCGCCTTAATCGCGCCGACGACGGCGCCGGCGCCGCCCATGTCCCACTTCATCGCTTCCATGCCGGCGGCGGGCTTGATCGAGATGCCGCCGGTATCGAAGGTGATGCCCTTGCCGATCAAAACGACCGGCTTCGCGCCCGGCGTGCCGCCATTCCAGCGGATGACCAGCAGCCGCGGCGGCCGCACCGAGCCCTGGCCGACGCCGAGCAGGGCATTCATGCCGAGCTTGGTCATCGCCTTCTCGTCGAGCACCTCGATCGTCACGCCGAGCCCGTCCAGCCCGGCGCGTACGCGCTCAATGAAGGTTTCGGGGTAGACGATATTGGCCGGCTCGGTGACCAGCCCGCGGGTCAAATCGAGCCCGTCGAGCAAGGCGGCGTAGCGGGCCCATTGGGCCGCCGCGCCCTTGCCGGCGCCGACGATGACAATTTCCTCCAGCGTCGGCTTCTGCTTGCGGCCGAGCTTCGTCCGGTAAAAGTCGTGCCGCCAGCTCCGCGCCGCCGCGCCGAAAGCGAGGCGCGCCGCCGCGCTGGCATCGAGGCCGCGCGCATCGACAACCAGGCGAACCTCGCCGGAGGTCAGCAGCCGCGCGGTGAGCGCGCCGCCGACCCGCTCGTGCATCGCCACTTCGTCCTGCTTCGCACCATAGCCGACCAACAGGACGCGCCGTGCCGCGCCGTCTTCCTCGATGAAGGTCTCGGCGATCGCGCCCAGTTCGCGCTCGAAGCGTTGCGCCTCGGCGGACCGCGCGGCGAGGGTGCGCGCTGCCTCGTCGAGCCGGTCGAGCCGGTCGTGCAACATGTCCTCGCTGCCCACCGGGATTGCGAGCGCATAGGCGCCTTCCGGCCGATCGGCGGCAAAGCTGACCTTGATCACGTCGTCTCTCTCCCTTGCGGGCGTTGCGCCGGCCCGAACGGCGCGCCATTGCAGGCGGCGGCGGCAGGTGCAATAGGCTGGCCCGTCCCGAAAGGACGCAAGGTCCAGTCAGAGCGGCGGGTAAGTGAGCAGCTTTCGATCGATTTGTCTGACTGCTTTGCCCGCGCTGCTCGGCCTGTCCGCGACCGCTGCCGCGCAAGAGGCGGCCACCCCGGCGCCGGCCCAGGATGCGACAATAGGGTTTAGCGCAGAGCGGCTGGAATATGACCGCAACAGCGAAGTCGTGACCGTCACCGGCGAGGTCCGGATGGCACGCGAAGGCTATAATCTTCGCGCCGACAGCGTGGTCTGGAGCCGCACCAGCGGCGAGGTTCGCGCGTTCGGCGGCGTCAGGGTGATCAGCCCGGGCGGCGATGTCGCTTATGGCGATTCCGTTGTCCTCGAAGACACGCTGCGCGACGGCGTCATCCAGAACCTCCTCCTCGTTCTCGCCGATGGCGGCCGGCTCGCGGCGGTGACCGCAAGGCGCGACAATGGCGTGACGACGCTGGAGCGCGCCGCCTATACGGCCTGCGCCGTGGTCGATGCCGATGGCTGCCCGCGCGAGCCGACCTGGCAGATCAATGCCGTGCGCGTGATCCACGATCCGGTGCGCCATCGCATCACCTATCAGGGCGCGACCCTGAACCTGCTCGGCATGCCGATTGTCGCTTTGCCGGGGCTTTCCCACCCCGACGGCAGCCAGGGCGGGGGCAGTGGGTTGCTTGTGCCCGAAGTCCGCTTCAGCCGGCGCAACGGTGTCGAGCTCAGCGCGCCTTATTATCTTCGTCTCGCGCCCAATCGCGACATCACGGTAACGCCCCACGTCTACACCGAAGTGCTGCCGATGCTGGAGGCGGAATATCGCCAGCTCACCAGCCTCGGCGCCTTCCAGCTGCACGGCTACGTCACTTACGGATCGCGCCTGCCGCTCACCGCGCCGGTCGGAACGCCCGCCGACGACGGCTTTCGCGGCTATATCGAGGGCAATGGCCGCTTTCAGCTCAGCCCCGCCTGGAGCATCACCGCCTCGGGCCGCTACGTCACCGACCGCACCTTCCTGCGCCGTTACGACATCAGCCGCGACGATCGCCTGCGCTCAGTGGTCGAGGCCGAACGGATCGGCACCAACAGCTACATTTCGATCGCCGGCTGGGCCTTCGAAGGGCTGCGCGTCACCGATATCGACGGCACCCAGCCGATCGTCTTGCCGGTGATCGACGCCCGCTGGCGGATCGCCGATCCCTTGCTGGACGGCCGCATCGAATTGCAGGCCAACAGCCTCGCGCTCTATCGCCTCGAGGGCCAGGACAGCCAGCGCGCCTTCGCCTCGTTCCGCTGGGACAGGCGGCGGATCACGCCGTGGGGGCAGGAGCTCACTTTGACCGCCTATGGCCGGGGTGACGTCTATCACGCCAATGACACGCTCTCGACCCAGACCGCCATCTATCGCGGCGAGGAGGGGTGGAACGGCCGCTTCATCGGCGCGCTCGCGGCCGAGATACGCTGGCCGTTCGTCGGCGTGTTCATGGGCGGCACACAGCGCCTCACTCCGCGCCTGCAGTTTGTCGCCTCTCCACCGACCGAGAATCTGGATATTCCGAACGAGGATGCACGCGCCGTCGATCTCGAGGATACCAACCTGTTCGCGCTCAACCGCTTCCCCGGCTACGATCGCTGGGAGGATGGCGTGCGGGTGACTTATGGCGCCGATTGGGCGGCCGATCTGCCCGGCATCGCGATCCAGGCCAATATCGGCCAGAGCTACCGGCTCAGCACCCGTGCGACGATCTTGCCCGAAGGAACCGGCCTTTCGGATCGCTTTTCCGATTTCGTCGGGCGGATCAATGTCCGGCTCGGACGGCGGCTCAATGTGACGCACCGCTTCCGGCTCGACAAGGACAGCTTCTCGATCCGCCGCAACGAGATCGACGCGACGATCGGCGGGCGGCGCACTTATGCGACCTTCGGCTACCTCCGCCTCAACCGCAACATCGACCCGGTGATCGAGGATTTGCGCGATCGCGAGGAAATCCGCATCGGCGGCCGCGTCCAGTTCGCGCGCTACTGGTCAATCTTTGGCTCGGCGATCGTCGATCTCACCGATCGGAGGGAAGATCCGCTCTCGCTCGCCGACGGCTTCGACCCGATCCGGCACCGGATCGGCGTGCTTTACAACGACGATTGTATCGAGCTTGGCGTCACCTGGCGGCGCGACTATGAAACCAGCGGCGACGCCCGGCGCGGCAACACCTTTCTCATCCGGGTGGCGCTCCGCAACCTCGGACGCTAGAAGGGCGCGCTAAGCTGCGGTTCAGGTCGCCGCGCTCATCATATACGTCTGCTTTCATTGGAGGAATAATGAAGCTCGGTCGATTCACAGGCTTGGGGATGATGGTCGCCGCATCCGCCCTTTCATGGGTGGCCGCCGCGCAGACCAATCCGCAGGCTGGCGGGCTCAACATCCCCGATACGGTCCAATTCGTCGGTAAGCAGGAGCCGGGCGTCCGCAAGGCCACCGCCATCGTCAATGGCGACATCATTACCGAGACCGATGTCGACCAGCGCCTCGCGTTGATCGTCGCCTCGAACCGCGTCGAACTGCCGCCCGAGGAACTGGTGCGGGTGCGGGCGCAGGTGCTCCGCAATTTGATCGACGAAACGCTACAGATCCAGGAAGCGATGCGCCAGGAGATCACCGTCGAGGACCGCGAGGTCGACACTTATTTTGCGCGCTTTTCCGGCAATTTCCAGCGCACGCCGCAGGATTTCGCGGCCTATCTGCGCACCGTCGGCGCCTCCGATCGGTCGCTCAAGCGCCAGATCCGTGGCGAGCTCGCCTGGCAGCGCCTCCAGCGGCGCCAGATCGAGCCCTTCGTCACCGTCGGCGAAGAGGAAATTCAGACGATCCTCGATCGCCTGAATGCTTCGCGCGGCACCGCCGAATATCGCGTCGCGGAAATCTTCATCTCGGCCTCGCCGGAGACCCAGGCGGAAGCGCTCGCCAATGCCGGCCGCATCGTCCAGCAGGTTCGCGGCGGCGCCTCGTTCGGTGCTTATGCCCGGCAATTCTCCGAAGCCTCGACGGCTGCGGTTGGCGGCGATCTAGGCTGGGTGCGCGCGGAACAGCTCCCCGCCGAATTGTCGGGGATGGTCCAGCAGATGCCGGTCGGCTCGATCAGCGACCCTGTGTCGGTCCCGGGCGGCGTTTCGATCGTCGCCTTGGTCGATTCGCGCCAGATCCTCGTCGCCGATCCGCGCGACGCCCAGTTGAGCCTGATGCAAATGTCGATCCCGCTGCCCGCCGGCACCACGCCCGCGCAGGCGCAGGCGCGCGCTACCGCTTTGCAGGCACGCACCCAGAATATGGGCGGCTGCGGCGGCGCGACGGCGGCGGCGCAGGCGGTCGGCGCGGAGCTTATCACGAACGATCAGGTTCGCGTCCGCGAATTGCCAGGGCCGTTGCAGGCGATGCTTCTCAATCTCGGCGTGGGCCAGGTCACCCAGCCGTTCGGCTCGGCCGAGCGGATCAGCGTGCTGGTGCTGTGCGGCCGGGACGAGCCGCCCGCGGCCACCGGGCCGACGGCCGAGGCGCTGGGCGAGCAGATCCTTCAGGACCGGGTCAACCGCCGCGCGCAGCGTTATCTGCGCGATCTGCGACGCGACGCGGTGATCGACTATCGCTGAGATTAATGTCGCCCCGCTCGCGGTGTCGCTGGGCGATCCGGCGGGGATTGGGGCGGAGGTCATCGCCAAGAGTTGGGCGCGGCGCGCGGAGGAAGCGTTGCCCCGCTTTTTCGCGGTCGGCGAGGTCGCCGCGATCGCCGCCGCCTGGAACGGCCCGGTCGCCGTGATCAACGAGCCGGCACAGGCAGCCGCAGCCTTTGACACCGCCTTGCCGGTGATCGCCATCGGCAACAGCGCCGCAACCGATGGCGAGGATGATCTGGTGGGCGCCCGCAACGCGCTCGACGCGCTGGAGCTCGCGGTGGGACTTACCCGCTCCGGCGCCGCCTCCGGGCTTGTTACCGGCCCGGTCTCCAAAAGCCGCCTGCACGCCGTCGGTTTCGTCCATCCCGGGCAGACGGAATTCATCGCCGAGCGCTGCGGCGTCGCCTGCGAACTGGTGGCGATGATGCTGACCGGCCCGACCCTCCGCGTGGTGCCGGTCACCACCCATATCCCGCTCGCCGAGGTGCCCGGCGCGCTTTCCGTCGAGCGCATCGTCGCGAAGGCCCGCGCGGCAGTGCGCGGCCTGCAGCGCCAGTTCGGCATCGATGAGCCGCGCGTCGCGGTCGCCGGCCTCAATCCCCATGCCGGCGAGCAGGGCGCGCTTGGGCGCGAGGAGATCGACATCATCGCCCCGGCGATCGAGCGCCTGCTGGAGGAAGGCATGGCCGCGACCGGCCCGCATCCGCCCGACGCGATGTTCTCGGCACTGCGCCGCGCCGACTACGATGTGGCTCTGTGCATGTACCACGACCAAGGCCTGATCCCCCTGAAGGCGCTGCACTTCGAGGAGGGCATCAACGTCACGCTCGGCCTGCCGATCATCCGCACCTCGCCCGATCATGGCACCGCGTTCGACATTGCCGGCAAGAATATCGCTGATCCCGATGCGATGATCGCCGCGATCCGCACCGCGGGCGAATGCGCGCGCCGCACGGCGTCGTGAGCCTGCCACCACTTAGGGACGTCATCGCGCGACACGGCCTCAGCGCTTCGAAAGCGCTCGGCCAGAATTTCATCCTCGACGAACAATTGCTCGATCGCATCGCGGCCGTGCCAGGGCCTCTGTCAGGTCAGCGTGTCTATGAGGTCGGGCCCGGACCGGGTGGCCTCACCCGCGCTTTGTTGCGCGCCGGTGCCGAGGTGGTGGCGGTCGAGCGCGACCGGCGCTGCATCGGTGCGCTGGCGGAGGTGGCGACCACCTTTCCGGACCGGCTACGCGTAATCGAAGGCGATGCTCTGGCGATCGATGAGCCGAGGGAGATCGGCCCGGCGCATATCGTGGCCAATCTACCCTATAATGTCGGCACTGCCTTGCTGGTGCGCTGGCTGGGCGGTCAGGCGTGGCCGCCTTGGTGGCAATCCCTTACTTTGATGTTCCAGCGCGAAGTGGCCGAGCGGATCGTCGCGGCGCCGGGGAGCGGCGCTTATGGCCGTCTCGCCATACTCGCCCAGTGGCGCGCGACGCCCAGCCTCGCGATGAAGGTCAACCGCGCTGCCTTCACGCCGCCGCCCAAGGTGATGTCGGCAGTGGTGCACATCGTGCCGAAAGAAGTGCCAAAGGCGGTCAGTGCCGCGGCGCTCGAAGGGCTGACCGGCGCGGCCTTCGGCCAGCGCCGCAAGATGCTGCGCAGTTCGCTGAAGGCCCTGCCCGGCGCGCTCGATGCTCTAGAGCGGCTGGGAATTGATCCATCGAAGCGCGCGGAAACCCTTTCCGTGGCCGACTTCGTCGCGGTTGCGCGCGCCTTAAGCTAGTCATCTGGAACTGAAGTAAGTTACATTATAGGATGCGCCCAGATGAGGGAGCGCAGCATGGCGAACGCGGCGGGACGTCCAACGGCATCTTTGGTTTTGGACCCGGAAGAGCGGGAGTA